>ENA-USZK01000350-USZK01000350.1-human-gut-metagenome-genome-assembly--contig:-NODE-350-length-26063-cov-8.676441_pt1 | contig 26063 bp, 26 predicted proteins | sample MGYA00250043_ERZ773534 | MGnify/ENA primary metagenome ERZ773534 (study PRJEB29103, sample SAMN06112056) | human gut metagenome | biome: human gut; feature: ankylosing spondylitis patient; material... | reverse complement strand
GAGCGGCAAACGGGACTTGAACCCGCGACCCCAACCTTGGCAAGGTTGTGCTCTACCAACTGAGCTATTGCCGCATTGGAAATGCTTGCAAAAGAAGCATCTCTGATTTGCGGTTGCAAAGGTAGCACTTTTTTCTTAACCACCAAAACTTTTCAATAAAAAAAGCAGTAAAAATGCGTTTTTTTAGTTGAAAAGTGCGTTTTGTTATTAGTCCATACGCTCTATATAGTCTTTTGGACTGTATTCGCGTAGTATTTCGAGTTCGTTGGTATTCTCACGAACCATTGCCAGAGTGGGGTGTGAGATGCCGTTGAACATGGTTGTTTTAACGGTTGTGTAGTGATTCATGTCCTCGAAAACGATATTTTCACCAATTTGCAGCTCGTGGTCGAACTGCCATGCCGACATGAAATCGCCCGACAGACAACTATTCGCTCCTAATCTATATATATAAGGTACAGAGTAGTCGATATCTTCTTCTATAGTTTGGGCTCCTCTCACGGCAGGGTGATAGGGCATTTCGAGACAATCGGGCATGTGGCACGAGAAGCTTACGTTAAGAATGGCGGTCTTTATGCCCTTGTCTTCTACCACGTCTACGACTTGAGCTACCAGCGGTCCCGTCTGCCAACCGAACGCGCTGCCCGGCTCCATTATTACCTTTAGCCATGGATAGCGGTTGTGGAATTCGCGGAGTGTGTTCACGAGCAGTTCGATGTCGTAGTCCTTGCGTGTCATCAGATGACCGCCACCGAAGTTTATCCACTTTATCTGCTTGAACCATCCTGCGAATTTCTCCTCGATATGTGCGAGTGTGCGCACGAATACGTCCGAACCGTTCTCGCAATGGCAGTGGCAGTGGAACCCATCTATCTCTTCAGGTAGTTGCTTAGGCAGTTTGTCTGCGCTTACTCCGAAGCGTGTGCCTGGCGCACATGGATTATATATGTCGGTCTCTATCTCCGAATACTCAGGATTGATGCGTAGTCCGAAGCTGATTTCCGGGTTCTGCTTGCGTGCCGTTTCGTGCAAGCGTTCATATTGTGTGAGCGAGTTGAACGTAAGATGACTTGAGCAGGCTGCAATCTCCTCAATCTCGTAGTCGGTATATGCAGGCGAGAAGGTGTGTGCCTTGCTGCCGAACTTGTCGAAAGCCAAGCGTGCTTCCGACAGCGAACTTGCTGTTGTTGAACTTATGTACTCTCTGAATATCGGGAATGTCTTCCACAGTGCGTAAGCCTTGAATGCAAGTATAATCTCCACGTCAGCTCTCTTTGCCACGTTGCTGATTATGCGCAGATTGTTGCGCAGACGCGCTTCCTCGATGATGTACATCGGGCGGTTAATTTCCTTATATGTAGTTGTATCTATCTTCATTTTCTTGTATATGATGGTGATGCTTTAGTCGTTGTTGTAGCACAGTTTGTTTATAGCCACAGCCACGCCGTCCTCCTCGTTTGAGAGTGTCACATAGTTGGCTTCGCTGCGCACTTCGGGTGCTGCGTTACTCATCGCCACGCCCATGCCTGCCAGGCGCAACATTGAGAGGTCGTTGTATCCGTCGCCGAAGGCAATCATATCCTGCGGAGTGAGATTGAGCTTTGCCAGCAGGCGTAGCAGCGACTGCGCCTTGTCGATGCCTTTCGGCACCAACTCGACGAAGAACGGTGCAGAGCGGTACACATCCATGCGGTCGCCCACGAGAGCCAGTAGTTCCTTCTCCGCCTCCATAGCAACAGTAGGTTCGGCGGTCATAAGCAACTTTGTCGGGTTTGGTTCCAGATCTGCAAGCAGATTGTCCACCTTGCGTATCGGCATCTTATTGATGCGCGACTCTTCAGCCACGTAGATATCGTCAGCCGACTCTGTTATAATCTCCTTTCCGACGTAGCCGAGCAGCGCATAGCCATGCTCCTTAGCGTAGTTGTACAGCACGGGGATCACGTCGCTTGGCAGATGCTGCGAGTAGATTTCTTCCTTTGTGCGCCAGTCGATGATTTTTCCGCCGTTGTACGAGAGGATGTATCCGCCGCGTGTCGAGAGTTCGAGACTTTCGGCTACGGGTTCTATGCCGAACGTAGGTCTGCCCGAAGCCAATATGATGTTGGCTCCATTCTCTTGTGCGGTAAGCAACGCCTTGCGTGTAGCAGGCGTAACCTCTTTCTTGTTGTTGGTGAGTGTGCCATCGAGGTCGAGCGCGATGGCGCGGTACACTATCTTGTTGTTTGTTGACATTCCTTTTATTTTTGCTGCAAAGTTACTGCAAATAAGGCGCAATACAAAATAAGCCTGCTTGTTTTTGCAACCCAGTTGCACATTTAACGCCATACCTTTGCAGTGTTCAAAAAATATAAGTAGACATGTTTTAAAATACAAGTAAAATGGAACAGGAACACAATCATCATACCCACGACTGCGGTTGTGGGCATTGTAACGAGCATCATCACGAACATGAGCATCACGAGCACGAACATCACCACCACCATGAGCATGGTGGCAGTAAACGCACACTGCTGCTTATCGTTCTTACTACGTTGCTGCTTATCGGCGCAGTAGTTGTAGAGAAGTATTGCGGTCTGCCTACGTGGCAGTTGTTGCTGGTTTACCTCGTGCCTTATCTTCTTATCGGTCAAGATACGCTGAAGGAAGCATTTGAGGGCATCGTCCGTGGCGACATGTTCAACGAGCATTTCCTTATGTCCGTTGCCACCATCGGTGCGCTCTGCATCGGTTTCCTGCCAGGTGCAGAGACCGAGTTTCCCGAAGCAGTCTTCGTGATGCTATTCTTCCAGATAGGCGAACTGTTTGAAGGCTATGCCGAGGGCAAAAGTCGCGACAGCATATCCCACCTTATGGATATACGTCCCGACACGGCGTCCGTAGAGCGCGACGGCGAACTCGTCGTTGTGTCGCCGTCTGATGTGCAGGTGGGCGAGACGATAGTGATAAAGCCAGGCGAGAAGGTGGCGCTGGACGGACGCGTGGTAGAAGGCGAGTCGTCGCTCAACACCGTTGCGCTCACCGGCGAGTCGGTGCCGCGTGATGTTGCGAAGAACGACGAGGTCGTATCTGGCTGCGTGAACCTTACCGGTGTGCTCCGCGTGCAGACCACAAAAAGCTTCGGCGAGAGCACCGTGTCGAAGATAATCAGTCTGGTGGAGAGTGCTGACGCACATAAGTCGCATAGCGAGTCGTTCATTGCCCGCTTTGCGCACGTCTACACCCCGATTGTCGTCTTTGCAGCCCTGCTACTTGCCATCGTTCCGCCGTTGTTCGCATCGGATAGTTTCGTCGATTCGTTCGCCGTATGGCTGCATCGATCGCTCATCTTCCTCGTCGTTTCGTGTCCGTGTGCACTGGTCATCAGTGTGCCGCTCACGTTCTTCGGCGGATTGGGTGGTGCGTCGCGCCGCGGAATACTCGTCAAGGGCAGCAACTATATGGACGCATTGGCTAAGCTCGGCGTTGTGGTGTTCGACAAGACCGGCACACTCACATACGGCGAGTTTGCCGTAGAGGCGGTGCATCCAACGGAGTTCGATGCTCACGAACTGCTTCACCTGGCTGCGCATGTAGAGCACTTCTCTACGCATCCTATCGGAGCCGCCCTGCGCGACGCTTTCCCGCAGGAGGCTCACGACGGCTGCAAGATAACCGACATCGAGGAAGTCGCAGGTCAGGGCGTGCGTGCCAATGTAGGTGGTCGAATCGTCTGTGTTGGCAACGAAAAGATGATGGAGACGGTAGGCGCCGCGTGGCACAACTGCCATCGTGTAGGCACTATCATACATGTGGCTGTAGACGGCAAATATGTCGGACATATCGTTATCAACGATCATATAAAGGACGACTCCTTAGAGGCTGTCAGCGCATTGCGTAAGGTAGGCGTTGAGCGCACTGTTATGCTTACGGGCGACCGCGATGAGGTTGCTAAGGATGTAGCCGAGCGTGTAGGCATTGAAGAATATCACGCAGGCTTGCTGCCTACGGATAAGGTTTCGCAGGTAGAACGTCTGCTGAACGAGAAGAAAGCGGACGCTACGCTTGCGTTCGTCGGCGACGGCATCAACGATGCGCCCGTGTTGAAGCGTGCCGACATAGGCATTGCTATGGGTGCTTTGGGTAGCGATGCAGCTATAGAGGCAGCCGACGTGGTGCTGATGGACGACAAACCGTCGAAGATAGCCCTCGCCGTAGCTATCGCACGCCGCACGATAGGCATCGCTCGTCAGAACGTGTGGTTTGCCATCAGCGTTAAGGTGGCGATACTGCTGCTTGCAGCCTTCGGCTTGGGCACGATGTGGATGGCTGTATTCGCCGATGTGGGTGTTACGGTGCTCGCCGTGTTGAACGCCATGAGGGCATTAAAGAGTTAGGCTTATGTTCTTGTCCGCATTGTTAGTTTCGCTCTTCACGTTCGTGCAGTTCAACTGCGAGAACCTCTTCGACTGTCAGCACGACTCGCTGAAGAACGACGTTGAGTTTCTGCCCGACGGGTCGTACCACTGGACGCCTTTCCGCTATTGGCGCAAGCTGAACCGCGTTGGGCAGACCATCGTGTCGTGCGGTGAACGTAATGGTGAGGTGGAAACTCTTGCGGAGCAGGACTGTTCCATATCAGAAGAGGCGGTTGCCAACTGGCATCTGCCCGATATGGTGGCGTTGTGCGAGGTGGAGAACGACTCTGTGATGCGCGACCTTACGAAGCGTTCGCTTCTGCGCACTGCGCGCTATGAGTATGTCGTTACCAATTCGCCCGACGAGCGTGGCATAGACGTAGCGTTGATGTACTCGCCGTTCTCGTTTCGGTTGATAAACAGTAGGGCGGTGCGCATTGCGCCCATAAGAGGAATGTCGCCAACACGCGACCTTCTGTATGCTTCTGGTTTGATCATTTCGGGCGACACGCTGCACGTCATCGTTGCCCACTTGCCGAGTCGTCGTGGTGGCGAGCAACACTCGCGTCCGTTCCGCCGTGTGGTGGCGGAGAAGATATGCGCCATAGCCGACTCTGTGAGGGCAGTCTCTGCAGATGCGAAGATAATAGTAGCTGGCGACTTTAACGATTACACTACGTCGGAGAGCGTACGCATGGTCTGTGCTTCTTGTTTCACCGATGTGTCGGCAAAGGCTGTTGGGCAGAATGGCGCACGAGCCACATACAAGTATCGTGGCGAGTGGCGCAGCCTTGACCACATTCTTGTAAGCACGAGCATGATGCCAGCAGTGCGCTCATGCCGTGTTCACGATGCTCGCTTCCTGCTTGTTGAGGATGAGAAGTATGGCGGTGTGCAGCCACGCCGCAACTATCTCGGTCCGCGGTGGCGCGATGGTTTCAGCGACCATCTGCCTCTTGTCGCAGAGTTCGCTTTAGACGAGTAAAGGCATCAACGATTGTTCAACGCTTTTGCTCTTCCGCTTTCTTCACGCTGCCTGCTTTCAGTACGATAGTCTTCGCCTCCTCGTAGTCGGTGTATTGCGGGTTGCGCTCCATGAAAATCCTCACGGCGCGGTCAATCAGCTTGGTGTTCATTAGTTTGGCGTTCACCATCTTGTTGCCCTCAACACGTCCGAGGCGTATCTGCACCGTGGTGCTTATCATGTCGAAGATAAGTTTCTGCGATGTGCCGGCCTTCATGCGTGTGCTTCCCGTCACGAACTCCGGTCCGGTTATCACCTCTACCGGATAGTCGGCTTCGGCGGCGATGGGCGAGTTGGGGTTGTTCACGATGCAGCCCGTCGTTATGCCCTCGGTGCGGCAGTGACGGAGCGCTGCGAGCACGAAGGGCGTAGTGCCACTTGCCGAAACGCCCACCACGATGTCGTTGGTAGAGATGCGCTTGTCGAGCAGTTGCTGCCAACTGTTCTCGGTGTCGTCCTCTCTTGACTCGCGTGTCTGCGTCAGACAGCCGATGCCGCCTGGGAACACGGCTTGTATCTGTGTTCCGTCTGTGCCGTACGTGTTCTGCACCTCGATGGTGTCGAGTGTAGCCAGTCGTCCACCAGTGCCGCATCCCACGTAGAACAGTCGTCCGCCATTCTTCAGTTTGCGCTCTACCGCTTCAATAAGTGTGTTTATTGCCGGCAGTGCCTTTCCTATGGCAGCGGGCACCGTCATATTCTCGTTGTTTATGTCCGCCGTCAGCTGCTCCACGCTCATCCGTTCCAGATGGTCGTAGTGCGTGCTCTGTGATTCGTTTGTCCATGATTGGGTTGTTGTGAATAGTTGTTTTATAGTCCGACTAACATAGTTTGAAGTTTTACAATCTCTTTCACTCGCTCTTCAATCTTCTGCCACGGCTGATTAAGATTTACGGTTCTTACGTGAATACGATGATTGGTATCGCCGTAAGAATAAGAGAAGTCGAAGTCCTCAGCAACTGTGGGATATACTAGCGTGCCGTCTGCATTCATTGTTTCAGGCTTATGCGGATTCTCTTGATTCATCACATAAGAAAGAATCTGCGAGAGATGTTCTCTTCGTATCTTTTTGTTACCACCATATTTAGACACCAATGCTTCCCGATAATACTTTGCATCAAGTATGTGTTTCTTGTTGGTTGAAGGATTTACGAGCGTTATATCTGTCTCCATCATTGGCAATACGCCGAAAGCTTCCTCCTCTTGCTCCTCGAACATCATGCCATACGGAGTGAGTTTGAAGTCTATGTGTTCGCGATGCACTTCTGAGTATTCCCCCTTGCAATGCTGCTTACAGAAGTTCATTAAAAAATGCTCGAAGACGGCATTCATGCAGAATTCATCCTCTGTAAAGTCGATGAATTCGTACCGACCTTCCTTGTTCTTGTCGGGCAGAGTAGATTGCCAAATCAGCTTACAGACATTCAGCACCAATGCGTAGAAGCGGTTGTTGCGATTAAGTTTGATACGGTCGAAGGTTCTTGCTGTCACATTCACCTCTTTCAAATGCGGAAACTTACTCGCTGTCTTTCTTACCCTTTGCTTTACTTTTTCGTCAAGGCTATCCAACCTCACAAGACGTTTCAGCGTAGAATAAATGAGCTGATTGATGAGCACATCGTTTGTCAGTTCGTCGATTGTGCAGATAGTTTTGCCTTGTCTGTATCGGTGGCTTTTCAATGTCTCCGCAAGATTCAGTTTTCCTCTTATGCCCTCCACCTCCTGCTCTCTGAACAGATATTCCTGCACAAGTCCTCTGCGCAACAGCCTCTCACAGGCATTAGTAAGAACTGAAGCCAATAGGTTTTCGAGCGAATGGCTATGTTCGCCATCCACTTTCACCTTGTTCAGCTGGTCGGTAACATCCCAAGCGTAGCAAAGCAGGTAGTAAAGGTTTTCTATCGGTATTTGAGGAACCATTTCAGAATTTCAGTTTTTCACAAATCTGTCCACACTTGTCATCGTCGTCGAAGCAGACCTCACGAATGTACGGGAAAAGTTCGTATTCGCAAATGTCCTCCCACCATGTATCAAAGTCGTCACATTGGTCGGTATGGCAGAAGTAGCTATGTCCTATCTCCAAGCCTCTGTCTATTTCAGCTATCAACACGTTTGCCGCTTTCACCTTACTTATTATCTGTTTGGCGTGTTCCATGCTGATGCCCTTTGAGACCATGAAGTCTCTGAACGCATCGTTGAATTCGGGCGCAATCGGACAGAATCTGAATCGGCGGCGCAGAGCGTAGTCAACAATAGCCAGCGAGCGGTCGGCAGTATTCATGCAACCTATCAGATACACGTTGTCGGGAACGTAGAAACGTTCGTCGCTTTCGTCGCTATACGTCAGTTTTATGGCGAATTCTTCCTTGCGCTTGTCGGCTTCAATCAGCATCATCAGTTCACCAAGAATCTTGCTTATGTTGCCTCGGTTTATCTCGTCGATGATGAACACGAAAGGCTCGTCGGGCGAGAGTCTTGCCTTGTCGCAGAAGTTAAAGAATATTCCGTTTCTGCGCTCGAAACCTCCGTTAGTAGAAGGTCGGATGCCTTGCACAAAGTCCTCGTAGCCATATGACTGATGGAACTGCACCATCTCTATATTCTGGTTTTTCACTGCTCCAATCAACTGATAAGCCACCTTGCGTGCGAGGAAAGTCTTGCCTACACCAGGTGCGCCTTCAAGAATGATATTCTTCTTCGACTTCAGCAGACTGACTATCTTCTGAAACCGTTCTTCGCTGATGAAAGGCTTGTCAGAGTCAGAATTGAAATCGTACTCCTCAAACGCCTCTTCTTCATATTCATCTTCAAATGGGTCTTCAGGTTGCGCAAACGGGTCTTCAGGATTCATCCACCAATCGAAGAAATCCATGTATTTCTTGAAACATGAAGAAGGTCGATGCCGTCCCGTTGCCTCACTTTTTTTCATGAAGCCCTTGTCAGCACGTAGAATAGTTTGCACCTCCTTTGCCGTCTCCGCATCGGGTATTTGATATAAAGTATCGTAATCCTCAGTAAGTTTTGAAAGATATTTCGGCAGAATATTGTCTATATCGCCAAGAATGGCTTTCGGGTTTGAGTATCTTTCAACGAAAAAGCCGAAACCGATTTCGTGTGCCTCTTCAATTGTTAGACTGTCGAGAACACGATAATTCTTGAATGTGCCGAACTTGTCGCGGTACTTTCTGATTGTTTCGCAGTTATGTATGTAATTCTCCTTTTTACCTGCTGAAACCAAACGCAATCTCAATGCGTCGTAAATATCTCGTCCCCAAGAGTTTAAAACGGGAAATGCTGTCGGAAAAAGACAATGCAGAACTTGTGAAATAACTCCTGCTTGCAATCCCGTAAGAGGCTTGTTCTTTATAGTAGAACCAACCAATGCGTATAATTTATCCTCGGGTGTATTCAAAGCAGCGACAAGCATCGCAATGAAATCCTTAGCCGTAGCTACATCTTTACAAACGGCTGTAACGGAACGAAATGCGGTGCCGAACATACCCCAGCATCCTTCCTTTGCATCTTCCTGCGTATGCTCATATTCTCCGTTAACCGACTTCTGATTCACGACATCCATCAACGAAGCGATTCTTTCCTTTGCCTCGGCATCAAGGTGCGAAGCGTAGACAAGTTCTTTCTTTTTCTCGTTCTGAACCGCCCACGTACCGATGGGTATCATCAGCACCAAGTCCAAATCTTTCAGGTCGAGAAGTGCTGTGTCTACGTTGGCATAAGCCTTCACACACTCGCGCATCACCTCATAGCAGCCGTCATACTTGTCGGCTATTATATCTTTTATGGTTTCGAGTTTGTTCATATCTGTTTTGATTATCAGATCTAAAAGGATCTAAATCCCTTTTCCAAGATCTAAGGTTTTCTAAATAATTTGCTTGTATCTGTCTGATCTCCGACCTTTACAGCCGACAAATCGTTTTGTATAATTTTAATCTTAATTGCTTATGGAAAAAGAATGGATTACAACATCCGAACTGCTTGCTTTTCTTAAGTCGCACCCCGACGACGAGTTCACCTGTCAGCTCTATCTCGGCTATCGGCTCGGCTCTACTCACTATTGGTATTGGGACTCGCAAGAGCGTATGTTCATGCACACTCGCGACTGGCCGTTTTCGCCCGTCAGCGAGAGTGAGATTCTTAAGTGGTATGGCAAAAGCCGTTGGAGGATTGAGCAATGAACCACCCCGTAACTATGGCGCTGCTGCTTGTAAAGGAGCTACGCGAGCTCGACTTGCTTGAAGATGTGATTCTTGCAAACGACATTGGCTGCCTGCGCATCTGCGCTCATTGTGGCAAACTGATGAACACGGGATGGTCGTGTGCCGATTCGCCTTATTGTTCCGACCGATGTTTACAGGCAGACAATCCAGACATTGATTTGGATGAACTGGTAAACAGAACTGATGCCGAACTGGATGCTTCCGATGTCTTTTGGACTACGTGGGAAGATTCTACTTCTCATACCCCTCATAGTAATAGCTCTGCTCGATGCCCTTGATAATCACTTCTCTGTTCTCGGTGTCAGCGGTTAGGTTCTGACTGAGCAGGAAGCGTATTTCGAGGTCGTTGATGGGGGAGCGTTCCATGGCAGAGAGGTATTGGTCTTTGTCAACGAACTGCCAGTTGACCACTTTGCCGAGCGCACGCTTCAGCATCATGTCGAGCCAGATGCGTGTGGCGCGTCCGTTGCCCTCCATGAAAGGGTGGCAGACATTCATCTCCACGTACTTCTCGATGATGTGCTCGAAGGTGTCTTCAGGCATCTTTTCGACGGCTGAGATGGCGGCTTGTAGATAGAGCGAGTTGGCAAAGCGAAAGCCGCATTTGGCGATGTTCTTCTCGCGAATGGTGCCGGCGAATGGGTACAGACCTTCAAACAGATAGCGGTGTATCTGCTGAAGACCTGCTGCTGTGCCTACGGGGATGTTGTCTATGTCGCCCGACTCGAAGAGGCGGTGGGCGTTATGTAGCGACTTTTCGTCTATCTCTTTTGTTGTCATAATGCTGTTGTTTGACCACAAAGTTACGAAAAATAAATGGAAATATCAGCACTTGTGCTCTGCAATCTCTGCACTTATGCCGTCGGATCGCGTCCGCCGCCCAATCGGATCGCGTCCGCCGCCCAATCGGATTGCGTCCGCCGCCCAATCGGATTGCGTCCGCCGTCCAATCAGATTGCGTCCGCCGTCCGATCGGGTGGCGTTCGGTGTCCGATGAAAAAGTGTGGGGCGGAATACATCAGAAGTACCACTTCTACAGTCTCTTTCCTATCCACTTGGGCAGCACAATGGTGCCCATTACGAGGAACGGGTAGTAGAAGATGGCCCTCCAGAGCATTGCTGCGAGTATGGCTACTGAGGCATCGGGCAGATAGTCGGCGTAATAAAGGCGGAACATCAGTTCGGCTACGCCGCTGCCGCCGGGCGTTGGGCTTAGCACCGATATCATCCACATCACCCATTGTCGGCACCAGGCTATGAGCATGTCGCCCTGGCAGTGGAAGGCGAAGAGTATGGCGGCTACGATGGCGAAGCGGGCGAGCCATGCTACGGAGGTGTAGCCCATGAGGCGCAGCCAGAAACGACAGCCTTCGAGCTTCGCCTCCTGCGAGGCTAAGGTCATATCGTTGGAGAAGCGCTCTATTTTTGGCTGGAACCTGCGCAGACCCGGTATCTTGCAGCATGCTTTCAGCACCCAGCCTAAGAGCTGCGGACGATGGAGCAGCAGCACGTACAGTATGGCTGTCCATGCGGTTACGATGAGTGTGCTTATGAGGAAGACGACGTGTATGCCGCCCTTCAGCCATTCGCTCGATACAGTGGCGCCCGTGTCGCTTGCTGTGCAGAAAAGCAGATTGGAGGGCACGCATAGGTAGAGCACGCAGCAGCTGATGGCGAGAAAGGCTTCGTCGGCAAGCAGGGCTGCGAACATGGTGAAGATGCTTCTGCCCATCGTCATGCCCTCGCGGTTGAGATAGACGAACGCCAGTCCGCTGCCGCCTACTGCGGATGGGGTTACGGCGGAGGTGAACTCGCAGAGCACGTTGATGCGGAAACTCTGCGAAAGCGACAGCTTGTGCTGACTGAGGTAGCGGAAGCGCAGCGTGTACATAAGGTTCTGGATGGCGAAAAGCAGCACGGCGATGCCTACGCCTAAGAAGAATTGTGGGGAGAGGTGTATCTTGCTCAGGGCGTCAAGGTCGAACTCTCTTATCATCATTCCGGCAATCACCACGAGTCCGATTGACGCCGCCAGCCATAAGTGCCATTTTTTCATTCTGTGCTAAGTGTGAATTAGTTTGCTGATGTGTGCAAATTTACACAATTATATGTAATACTGCTTTCTTTGGTGCAATTTTATTATGCTTTGTTTGCGTATCTCAACTATTTTGGCGAATTTTGTATAATTGTATTCTCATTAAACGGTTTAGATATTCTATTAATATAGACAAAACATGAAAGCAAGAAACGCACGGATAGACACGCTGAGAGTAGTAGCGATGTTGATGATTATTTGCGGTCATTTCATATATCACGGTATGCGCCATGTCGGTTTGCAGGAGTCGACTGGTGTTCCGTTTGCTGACAGTGCAGTAGGACGGATGAATTTTGTGATGGCGCAGTTCTTAGGGTATGCGTGCAATATAGCCACAAACATATATTTTATGATAACCGGCTACTTTCTTGTGAAGCCCAGAACGTTGTCGTATGCCGTCAGCAAGTCGTGGAAGCTATGGCGTACGATAGTGTTCTACACCTTGTCCGTCTATGCCGTGCTTTGCGCTACGGGTGCGCTCGATTTCTCCGTCTCGCAACTGATTGAGCAGCTGATGCCTATACATAGCCGCAAGTACTGGTTTATGTCCAACTATATTGTGGTGCTCTTGCTGTCGCCGTTTGTGTCGAAGGCACTCGACGCGCTGGCGAAGAAGGAGTATCAGGGACTGTTGCTGGTTCTGCTGCTGCTCAACTTCGCTGAAGGCAGTTGGGGGTATGGAGGCATCTTCAGCGGTGGTATGTCCGTGGTGTTCTGCCTCTCGCTCTTCACGTTGGGCGGCTATCTGAAGAAGTTTCCTCTGCCTGCGTTCCGCTTCGACCATGTAGCCTATCTCATGGGCTATCTTTCGATATGTCTGTTCTTTACGCTTAACAGTTATGCGGGTCAGCTGGGAGCGTTCGGCGATGCCGGTACGCTGCTTAATGTCAGGGCGTTGGCAAACAATAGTGTGCCGCTGCTGAGTTCAGTCTGCTTCTTCCTTGTGTTTGCAAGTGGCAGGTGGAGCGTGCCGAACGGTGTTTCGCGCCTTGCGGTAGGCTGCAGTCCGTACATCATGGCTGTGTACCTGGTACACGACAACGTATATCTGCGTCCGTTGTTGTGGGACGGGGTGGTGCGTCCGTTGAATTATGTCAACAGCTGCTGGTTTCTGCCTTATTGCGTTGCGGTGGTTGTTGCGGTGTTTGTGTTGTGCCTGTCTGTGGAATACGTAAGGCAGAAAGTAGTGTCGTTAATAAAGAAATAAATGCATTTATTTTGTATTGTGTTCGATTTGCACTAACTTTGCATCATTATGATAGAAGTGAAAGTAAAAGACGCTGCTTTGCGTGAAGCGGCGATGCAAGATATGGATGCTTTCCTCGGTGTGTTCATAAACGCTACGAAGGAGGCTATTGGCGGCGAGCTCAATGCTGAAAATATGCAGCAGTTGAGTGTGGCGCAAATTACGTTGTTGGCTTATGACATCCTGCACGAGGAGGTTATGGACGGCGGATTTGTGCAGCTGATATACAACGGCTACGGTGGATTTATCTTCGACAATCCGTTTGCGAAGGTGCTGCGCGACTGGGGCTTGCGCGACCTCGCGAAGATGCTCTTTGCTGTGCGCAAACTCTACAAGGAATACGGCGCAAAGATACAGCGCGAGTGCAGCGACGACGAGTTTATGGCTATGTTCGAGCAGTTTCCCGAGTTCGACGACTACGACGACGAGTTCGTGGAGAACGAGGAGAACTGGACGGAGGCTGTAGCCCGTTATGTAGACGAACACATAGAGGAGTTCGTCGTTATTGAGGAATAAAAAAAGAGAGTAGGGTCGGCGGTGCAGGATGTTTTGCAATTATCAGCTACACCTGCGGCTTTCGGCTTCAAGACAATTATGAACAAGGAACAGGAACTCATTAGAAAGAAAAGTCCGGTGAGCATCCGCAACAAGAAGGCTTCGTTCGAATACTTCTTTGTGGAGACATACACCGCCGGTATAGTGCTTACGGGCACCGAGATTAAGTCAATCAGACTCGGAAAGGCGAGTCTGGTTGACACTTTCTGTTATATAAACAACGGCGAGGTCTGGGTGAAAGGCATGAACGTTTCGCCCTATTTCTATGGCTCGTTCAGCAATCACGAGGCGCGTCGCGACCGCAAGTTGCTGCTCACGCGCCGCGAGATATCCAAACTCGAGGCGGCTACCAAGCAGCCCGGCTTCACCATTGTGCCCATACTCGTGTTCATCGACGAACACGGACGCGCCAAGGTGGACATCGCGCTCTGTCGCGGTAAGAAGGAGTACGACAAGCGTCAGACTCTGAAGGAGAAGGAAGACCGTCGTGAGATGGATCGCGCGATGAAACGCTATTAAACACACACACGAAATAGATGAAGAAGACTTTAAACGAAGTCGTTAAAGACAGGATAATGATACTCGATGGTGCGATGGGCACCATGATACAGCAATACGCGCTGACCGAGGAGGACTTCCGTGGCTATCGCTACCGCAAGACACCAGGACTGATGAAGGGCAACAACGATATGCTCAACATCACGCGCCCAGACGTGGTGAGCGATATACACCGCAAGTATCTTGAGGCAGGTGCCGACATAATCACCACGAACACGTTCAGTTCGCAGCGCATTTCGCAAGCCGACTACCACTTGGAGGAAGCAGCACGCGAGATGGCTCTTGCCGGAGCACGGCTCGCACGCAAGGCTGCCGACGAGTTCGCTACCGACGAACGCCCGCGCTTCGTGGCAGGCTCGGTGGGTCCTACGAACAAGACCTGCTCAATGAGCCCCGACGTGAGCAATCCGGCTGCACGCGAAATCGACTATCTGACGCTCTACGACGTGTATCTCGAACAGATAGAGGCACTCGTGGAGGGTGGGGTGGACATCATTCTCATAGAGACGGTGTTCGACACGCTCAACGCCAAGGCTGCCATCGACGCAACGATGGAGGCTGAGCGCAGAACTGGCAAGACCCTGCCCATAATGCTCAGCATCACCGTGAGCGACCTCGCAGGCAGAACGCTCAGCGGACAGACCCTTGAGGCTGTGCTGGCAAGCGTGAGCAGCTATCCGCTCTTCTCTATCGGACTCAACTGCTCGTTCGGTGCACCGCAGATGAAGCCGTTCCTGAAGGAATTGGCGCGAAAGTCACCTTATTATATTAGTGCATATCCCAACGCCGGTCTGCCCAACAGTATGGGCGAATACGACGAGACGGCAGAGTCGATGGCTCCGCAGATGCAGGAGTACGTGGACGAGGGACTGGTGAACATAATCGGTGGCTGCTGCGGCACAACCGAGAAGTTCATAGCCGAGTATGCAAAGATAGTGGAGGGCAAGCAGCCGCACACGCCGCAACCGAAGTCGCAGACCATGTGGCTCAGCGGACTGGAGCTGCTCGATGTTACGCCCGACATTCGCTTCGTCAACGTAGGCGAGCGTTGCAACGTGGCAGGCTCGCGCAAGTTTCTGCGCCTTATAAACGAAAAGAATTACGACGAGGCTGTCAGCATAGCGCGTAAGCAGGTGGCTGACGGAGCCTTGGTGATAGACATAAACATGGACGACGGTCTGCTCGACGCACGCGAGGAGATGCGCACGTTCCTTAACATAATAGCCTCGGAGCCCGACATAGCGAAGGTGCCGGTGATGATCGACTCGTCTAAATGGGACGTTATCACCGCCGGACTGCAGTGTGTGCAGGGCAAGGCGATAGTCAACTCTATCTCGCTGAAGGAAGGCGAGGAGGTGTTCCTCAGTCATGCCCGCGACGTGATGCGCTACGGTGCTGCGGTCGTGGTGATGTGCTTCGACGAGAAGGGACAGGCTACCACATATGAGCGACGCATCGAGATAGCCGAGCGTGCATATCGTCTGCTCACGGAGAAGGTGGGCATGAATCCGCTCGACATCATCTTCGACCCTAACGTGCTTGCCATAGCTACCGGCATGAGCGAGCACGACAACTATGCGCTCGACTTCATTCGCGCTACGGAGTGGATTCGCACGAACCTGCCCGGAGCGCATATCAGCGGCGGTGTGAGCAACCTCTCGTTCTCGTTCCGTGGCAACAACTACATACGCGAGGCGATGCATGCCGTGTTCCTCTATCACGCCATAGGCAAGGGCATGGACTTCGGCATCGTCAATCCGGCTACGAAGGTGGCTTACGGCGACATTCCTGCCGACCAGCTCGAGATTCTTGAGGATGTGGTGCTCAATCGACGCCCCGACGCTTCGGAGTGTCTGGTGGAACTTGCGGAGAAGATAAAACTGCAGCAGGAAGCACTGAAGAACGGGGCGGCTGCGGGGGCGGCAACAGCTTCGGCTGCCCAGCCCGAATGGCGCAAGGCTAATGTGGCTGAGCGCTTGTCTACGGCTCTCGTGAAAGGCGTGGCCGACTATATGGATGCCGACCTGCAGGAGGCACTTACGGTGTATCCGAAGGCGGTGGACATAATAGAGGATCCGCTCATGGCGGGCATGAACAAGGTGGGCGAACTCTTCGGTTGTGGCAAGATGTTCCTGCCGCAGGTTGTAAAGACAGCACGCACCATGAAGAAGGCGGTGGCTATACTGCAACCGTACATCGAAGCCGACAAGAAGGAAGGCACAACGACTGCCGGAAAGGTGCTCATGGCTACCGTGAAGGGTGACGTGCACGACATCGGCAAGAACATTGTAGATGTGGTTATGTCGTGCAACAACTACGAGGTGATTGACCTCGGAGTGATGGTGCCGGCAGAGCAGATTGTGAAGAAGGCGGTGGCGGAGAACGTGGACATGATTGGATTGAGCGGACTCATCACACCGAGTCTGGAGGAGATGGTGAACGTGGCTACAGAGATGGAGCACGCAGGGCTCGACCTGCCTATTATGGTGGGTGGCGCTACTACCTCCGAGATGCACGTGGCTCTGAAGATTGCGCCCGTGTACAGTGGCATCGTGGTGTGGGTGAAGGACGCGGCGCAGAACCCGCTTGTGGCGCAGCGACTGATGAACGCCGACGACCGCAAGAAGTTCAAAGCCGAACTGGACGAACGCTATGCTCGTCTGCGCGAAGAGTATGCTGCGCATCAGCAGAAACTTTCGTCGCTCGATGAGGCTCGCAAGAATAAACTTAATTTGTTTGAGTAAACTTGATTAGTTCGAGTGAACTTAATTCGTTAGAATAAAATACTTCCCACGTGGTTGGGGCTTTAATATAATTATTATGGTATTCAAGAAGAAAAGAGTTTGGCACTGTCTGCCTGGACAGGAGCCGACAGAACTTGACAAAAAGGTAATGTATTGGGAGAACAAGGGTAAGGAGGTGCCGTCGCGCGACCTTATCAAGACTCCTGAACAGATAGAAGGCATACGCCGCAGTGGTGTGGTGAACACCGGTGTGCTCGACGAGGTGGCTAAGCATATTCATGCTGGCATGAACACTCTCGAGATCGACCAGATATGCTACGACTACTGTACAGCACATGGCGCTGTGCCGGCTTGTCTCAACTACGAGGGCTTCCCGAAGAGTGTCTGCACAAGTATCAACGAGGTGGTGTGCCACGGCATTCCGAAGGAAGAGGATGTTCTGCAGGAGGGCGACATTGTGAATGTCGACTTCACAACTATCCTCGACGGCTACTATGCCGACGCTTCGCGCATGTTCATCATCGGTAAGACAACACCCGAGAAGGAGCAGCTGGTGCGTGTGGCTAAGGAGTGCTTGGAGATAGGCATGGAGGCAGCTAAGCCTTACAGCTTTGTGGGCGACATCGGTCACGCCATACAGAAGCACGCCGACAAGTATCACTATGGCATCGTGCGCGACCTATGCGGTCATGGCGTTGGATTGAAGTTCCACGAGAAGCCCGACGTGATGCACTACGGACACAAGGGTACGGGTATGCTGCTTGTGCCGGGCATGGTGTTCACCATCGAGCCTATGGTCAACATGGGTACGTGGAAGGTGTTCATTGATGCTGACGACGAGTATGGCTGGGAGGTTATCTCGGGCGACGAGAAGCCGAGCGCACAGTGGGAGCACACCTTCGTGATGACTGAGCACGGCGTGGAGATATTGACACATTAATGTTTGTTGAATTATTAATTATTAATTTTTAATTATTAATTGGCTTGCGCCACGATAATTAATAATTAGAACAATAAGGTAATTAATAATTAACAATTAAAAATTAATAATTAAGAAAATGTATATATTAGGTATAGAGAGCAGCTGCGACGACACAAGTGCAGCAGTGCTCAACGACAACATATTGCTGAGCAACGTAACGGCTTCTCAGGATGTACACCGCGAATATAGTGGTGTGGTTCCAGAGCTTGCGTCGCGTGCTCATCAGCAGAATATCGTGCCGGTGGTGGACGCTGCGCTGAAGCGTGCCGGCATCACGAAGGAGCAGCTATCGGCTGTGGCTTTCACACGCGGACCAGGACTAATGGGATCGCTGCTCGTGGGCGTGAGCTTCACAAAGGGCTTTGCGCGTAGTCTAGGCATACCGATGATCGACGTAAACCACTTGCAGGGTCACGTGCTGGCTCACTTCATAAAGGAGAAGCCGGAGGACACTACGCCGCCGTTCCCGTTCCTCTGTCTGCTCGTGTCGGGTGGCAACTCGCAGATTGTAAAGGTGAACGCCTACAACGATATGGAGGTGCTCGGTCAGACTATTGATGACGCAGCAGGAGAGGCTATCGACAAGTGTTCGAAGGTGATGGGCTTGGGTTATCCAGGCGGTCCTATCATCGACCGCTTGGCGCGTCAGGGCAATCCGCTTGCGTACAAGTTTTCCGAACCGCACATACCGGGCTTGGACTATAGTTTCAGTGGCTTGAAGACATCGTTCCTGTACAGTCTGCGCAAGTGGGTTCAGGACGATCCAGACTTCGTTGAACATCACAAGAATGACCTCGCAGCGAGTCTTGAGCATACTATCGTAAACATATTGATGAAGAAACTGCGTCTTGCTGTGAAGCAGACTGGCATCAAGCATGTTGCTGTTGCGGGCGGTGTGTCTGCCAACAACGGACTGCGTAATGCTTTCCGCGATCATGCGAAGCGTTTGGGCTGGACTATCTATATTCCGAAGTTCAGCTATACAACGGACAATGCGGCGATGATTGGCATCACAGGATACTATAAATACCTGGATAAAGACTTCTGCTCAATAGATAAGCCGGCGTTCAGCAAGGTTACATTCAAATAAGTAAATAATCATAAACAAAAAGAAATACAAAATGGAATTTGAAAAGAAAATACTTAGTCGCGAGATACAACAGTTTCTTTATGGATCTGGTCTTACTGTAGGCTCGGCAGAAAGCTGCACAGGCGGACGCATCGCAGAGTCGATAATCGCTGTTCCGGGTGCGTCAACTTACTTTAAGGGTGGTGTTATCTCATATACCAATGAGGTGAAGGAAAACCTGCTCGGTGTTGATCACAGTCTGCTTGAGGAGAAGACTGCTGTGTGCGAGGATGTGGCAAAGGAAATGGTAAAGGGTGCAATTAAGGCTCTCAATGTAGATTTCGCCATTGCGTCTACCGGAACAGCTGGTCCTGGTGGTGGCACAGCAGCAATTCCTGTCGGTACTATTTGGCTCGCCTGTGGCAATGCAGATAACATTATTACCATGAAACTCACGGAGGATTACGGTCGCGATATCAACCTTGCCATCGCAACAAGCAAGGCTCTGCAGATGTTTATCGGCTTTCTGAAGGACAATATGCCAAAGACAGAAGACAATGGTGTAGCTCCTAAGATTCCTGTTACGGAGTAAAGTAGGTGAACTTGCTTAAGTCTTTATTCTCCAAAATGGGTAAAAATCAGCACTATAGCACATAAAATGTGTCTGAAAACAAAAAAAACATTAAATACACAACTTTATTTAATGGAATGTTTTGCGGTTTCGAAAAAAGTCGTTAATTTTGCACTCTGTTTGGAATAGGTATCAAAAACGAATACAAAAAAGAAGATAGAAATGTCGAAAATTTGTCAGATTACGGGAAAAAAAGCCCAGATAGGTAACAACGTATCACACTCAAAGCACCGCACAAAGCGTTCTTTCGATGTGAACTTGTTCAGCAAGAAGTTCTACTATGTAGAGGAAGGTTGCTGGATTAGCCTCAAAATTAGCGCAGCGGGTCTGCGTCTCATCAACAAAGTGGGCTTGGACGCTGCCCTCAAGCAGGCTGTGTCTAAAGGCTATTGTGACTGGAGTGACATTAAAGTAATAGGAGAATAAGTAAATGGCATCAAAGAAAGCAAAGGGCAATAGAGTTCAGGTAATTCTCGAGTGCACCGAAATGAAGAATAGCGGTCAGCCTGGTACAAGCCGTTACGTGACTACCAAGAATCGTAAGAACACTCCTGACCGTATGGAATTAATGAAGTATAACCCCATCCTTAAGAAGATGACTCTTCACAAGGAGATTAAGTAATAATACATAGACTATGGCAAAGAAAGCGGTCGCTACCCTCCGTGAAGGTTCTATGGATGGTCGCGCATACACAAAGGTTATCAAGATGGTACGTAGCCCGAAGACTGGTGCTTACGTATTTGACGAGCGTATGGTTGCCAATGAGGCAGTAAAGGACTTTTTCAAGAAGTAATATTCTGAAAGTTTAAATATAATGGGATGCATTGAACGTTGATTCAATGCATCCTTTTTTCGTATATAGAGGGTGGTTTTCTTTTGTTTTGAGGCGGCTTACATGTTGTTTGCTTTGGCGTGCTTCGCAGGTTGGTTATAAGGATTGATTTATCGTTATGTCGTTGATATTCAGGTAATTGTCTATTCTAAAAAACTTTAAAAAACCTTTCGTGCTTGTTTCTAAATTTGCACAATTCGATAATTTTGAGTAATTTTGCACACGGTAAGAAAAAAGGATAGCGTATGCTTGTTGTTTTAGTGAAGCTATCTGAAAGTATCTAACGGAGTTTTGATATGCGTATGAATTGGTTTTATCGCCTATCATGGACGCTATTTTCGGTGAAAACTTCTTCTGTTTGTTTTGAAGAAGTGGAAGCTCTACATTGATATAACGTTTGTTCCGGGGTGGAAGAGATGTTGTATGTGTTTAAGGGAAAGGGTTCGGGCTCCACAAACAATTTAACATGATTAGAATTTTTAGAATTGTATTATTTGTAGTATGTGTATTTGGGGTAAATCCCGTAATGTTAGCGGAAGAAACGGTTGAAAAGAAAACTGTTTGCACAAAAGAATTTGATTGGGAACCGGTGATGAATGCAATCATTCAGGTTGAAAGTGCGGGAAATACAAAAGCCGTTAGTGGTAAGTCGTGTGGTGCGATGCAGATTACACCAATTCTCGTAGCAGAATGTAACAACATTCTCAAAGGACGCAATAGTAAGACACGTTATACGCTACGTGATCGCTTTAACTTGGAAAAGTCGAAGGAGATGTTCTTGCTTATGCAGTCGAAATTTAATCCAAGTAATAACGTGGAGAAAGCCATACGTGCATGGAACGGTGGCAATAATTACAACAAGAAACGCACTCAAAGATACTTTGAGAAGGTTATGAAGGAATTGAAAAAGCAATAAACTTTAATGATAGACGCTCTGCAAGACTTTGTTTTTGCAGAGCGTTTTTGCTTTTATGTACTTGGTTGCTCTTTGTGGAGATGGATAGTTGAGATTGTCTTTTTTGCAGATATAGAGTGGGGCTTTACTTGATATATAACAACTGTATAGTCGAAACTTTGTTTGTTTAGTATAAAACGCATGAAAAAGTGCAATTTCTTACGAAAAAGTGGAGTGAAAATTTGGTAGTTTCCCTAAAAGTAATTACCTTTGCACTCGCAATTCAGAAATGAGTTGCTTGCATAAAGATAGAGTATGCACCCTTAGCTCAGTTGGTAGAGCAACTGACTCTTAATCAGTGGGTCTAGGGTTCGAATCCCTAAGGGTGTACATTTTGTTTGAAGCGTGCCGAGATAGTTGCACCCTTAGCTCAGTTGGTAGAGCAACTGACTCTTAATCAGTGGGTCTAGGGTTCGAATCCCTAAGGGTGTACAAAAAAGGTGTTATCCGATTGGATAACACCTTTTTTGTATCTATATTTTAACAGACCTTAGTGGGTCTGTATCCACCAATTAGTGTATTTTTTCGACTCTTTAATTTCTGAGCGTATAGATGGATCGGAAATGGTTATGCCCGAAAAGTGGTTTACTTTTGTCTCCCCATGTGTCTTTCCTGAGAGGATATAGTTTGTATTTGCTTTGTATGGTACGAGACGTTGTAGTACTGCGTTGAACTGTTCGTAGGTATTGTTGTCGTTCGTGCAGAGATTGCGTACATAGTCATCGAAGTCGAAGAATATGGTAGGCGTGAACGTTTCTCCATCGAGATCCTGCACGTTGTTAAGGCGATCGGTGTCGAACGTGTGTTTGGTGTTGATGTATTTCATCATGGCAACCATCTCGTCCATGTATCTGCAGTCGGTAACACCGATTGTGCCGTATGGAGCACTATAGTTGGTGTAGTAATTGTAAAAGTTGTCGCAGACCGCCTGATAATTGGGTTCTGTTGGCATCAGATGTTGGTATATGCGATGGTAGGGCATACCTTTATCTATCACCTCGCTTGTTGAGGCTATGATATAGTCGGTTGCGTCCTTTAGGTCGTAAGCCACTTCCATGCACGACATATAGCAATCGTCAAACAGTATGAACTGCATCTTCATTCCGGCTGCTTTGATACTTTCTGCAAAGTCATCAATGTCTATCTTGTAGCCATTCTCTAAACCGCCGAAATAGCGCGATTTCTTTGCTTTGAACACCGTGGAGCTTGGTATCCAGCCCATGCCGTGACAGCCCACAATCATGGCGTAGCGGTGCGCCGGCGCGTACTCCTTCACCTTGTTCAGCAGTTCCACTCTACCATTTGTCGTGAGATATATGGGCGAATAGAACTTCTCGAGTGTGTCCTGCTTGCATACACCCTTGTCGTATTTTATATTTATCAGTGCACTCTGCTTTTTATCCTTTGCGATGAACACTACGAGACGTGTGTTGCCCAAGCCCTTGTTACGTACAATGGCCTTCTTCATGTCCTCAATATTTCCGAGCAGAAAGCTGTATAGATTGTTGCTGTATGGCATGAATACGAAGATTGTCTTCTCGACTGTCTGCTGTTCTGGCGGCATGATAGGGTCTTCCTCCCGACAAGCGCTGAAACAGAGTATCAGAAGCGAAAGAAATGTGAGTTTTAGGAGCTTATACATATTATATATATTAGTAGTAGATTTATATGTATATCTGTATTAAAAGGACAGGAGGCTATGGTCTCCATGCCGTAGCCTGCGCTGTTGTGGCGACTTTCGGTCGCCGGGCGCAGACTATAGTGTGGAAATCATCGCCTCCTGCGGTTTTTGTATTGTAAGCGTTTTTGATGACTCAAGCGTTTACTTGTTCTTCAGTGCTGCGATAGATTCCTTCAGTGCAGCGATCTTCTCTTCTGAGTCGCTCTGCTTCTTGCGCTCGAGTGCTACAACGGCTTCCGGAGCGTGAGCCACGAACTTCTCGTTAGAGAGCTTCTTCTTGATGCCTGCGAGAAATCCTTCGAGGTGCTTCAGCTGAGCTTCCTGCTTCTCTATTTCGGCAGCAACGTCAATCATATCGCCAAGGGGCACCGCAAACTCGTCTGTGCCCACCATGAAGGCTGCTGCTGTAGTGTCTTTCTCCGACACTACGTTGATAGCCGAGAGATTAGCCATCTTCTTTATTACTGAAGCGTAAGCCTCGTAGTTGTTCTGCTGCAGTGCCTGCAGTTCGAGAGCATCCTTGTTCGGGATGTTCTTCTGGTTGCGCACGGTGCGCACGCCAGCCACGATGAGCTTCACGTTCTCAATAGCTGCTACTATGGCGTCGTCGTCGGCAGTAGGAGCATCGAGCTTCAACTCAGCGCGCATGATCGATTCGCTCTCCTTGCGGTCGTAGATGTGCTGCCAGAGTTCTTCTGTGATGAACGGCATGAACGGATGGAGCATCTTTAGCAGAGTCTCGAAGAAAGCGAGTGTCTGCTCGTAGCTTGTGCGGTCGATAGGCTGGCCGTATGCCGGCTTCACCATCTCGAGATACCAGCTTGAGAACTCGTCCCAGAACAGTTTGTACACAGCCATAAGTGCCTCAGAGATGCGATACTTAGAGAAGAGGTCGTTCACCTCAGCGTTGGTCTGCTTCAACTTAGCCTCAAACCACTTTGCTGCGATATTGTTAGCCTCTGGCTGCTCGGTATCAGCCACCTGCCAGCCCTTTACAAGACGGAATGCGTTCCAAATCTTGTTGTTGAAGTTGCGTCCCTGCTCGCAGAGGCTCTCGTCGAAGAGAATATCGTTGCCGGCAGGAGCCGAGAGCATCATGCCCATGCGCACGCCGTCGGCACCATACTTCTCAATGAGGGCGATAGGGTCGGGCGAGTTGCCGAGTGACTTCGACATCTTTCTGCCCAGCTTGTCGCGCACGATACCTGTGAAGTATACGTTGCGGAACGGCACGTCCTTCATGTACTCCTCGCCAGCCATAATCATACGGGCTACCCAGAAGAAGATGATGTCCGGACCGGTTACGAGGTCGCTTGTGGGGTAGTAGTATTTAATCTCCTCATTACCCGGATTGTTGATGCCGTCGAACAGCGATACAGGCCAGAGCCATGAAGAGAACCAAGTGTCGAGTGCGTCCTCGTCGTGAACGAGCTGGTCGGCTGTGATGTTCTCGTAGCCCTCAATCTTGCGAGCCTCTTCGAGCGCCTCCTCTGCGGTGAGTGCTACTACGTACTTCTCCTCTTCGCCTTCGGCTGTGGGCAGGAAGTAAGCCGGGATGCGGTGACCCCACCAAAGCTGGCGCGAGATACACCAATCCTGAATGTTCTCCAGCCAGTTGCGGTATGTTGTTACGTACTTTGTCGGGTGGAACTTGATCTTGCCCTCGAGCACCGGCGGCAGAGCGATGTCTGCGAAGTGCTTCATCGAGAGGAACCACTGCTTGCAGAGGCGCGGCTCTACGGCTGTGTCCTGGTTGCGCTCCGAGTAGCCCACCTTGTTGTCGTAGTCCTCAATCTTCTCTACCAGTCCGGCAGCCTTCAAATCCTCTACAATCTGCTTGCGCACGTCCATGCGGTCCATGCCTACGTACATGCCTGCAGCTTCAGAGATGGTGCCGTCGGGGTTGAAGATGTCGATAGTCTCGAGGTTGTGAGTCTTGCCGAGTGCGTAGTCGTTCACGTCGTGAGCAGGAGTAACCTTCAGACAGCCCGTACCGAACTCGATATCTACGTAGCGGTCCTCGATAACCGGGATAACGCGGTTCACCAATGGTACAATCACCTTGTGTCCGCGCAGCCACTGGTTCTTCGGGTCCTTCGGGTTAATACACATTGCGGTGTCGCCCATGATAGTCTCCGGGCGTGTTGTAGCTACAACAGCGTAGTAGCGTCCGTCGGCGTCCTGATGCAGCACCTCGCCCTCGCAGCCTGTCGGCACAACCGGGTTCACGTCTGCGTCAGCCACATAGTAGCGAAGGTTGAACAGATGGCTCTTCTCGTCGCGGTAGATAACCTCCTCTGTAGAGAGCACGGTCTGTGCCTTCGGGTCCCAGTTCACCATGCGCAGACCGCGGTAGATAAGTCCCTTTTTGTAGAGGTCCACGAACACCTTCAGCACGCTCTCAGAGCGCTTCTCATCCATAGTGAACGCTGTGCGGTCCCAATCGCAAGACGCACCGAGACGGCGCAGCTGCTTGAGGATGATTCCACCATGTTCGTTCGTCCAGTTCCAAGCGTGCTCAAGGAACTGTTCGCGTGTGAGGTCGCGCTTCTTGATGCCCTGCTCTGCAAGACGATTTACTACCTTAGCCTCCGTAGCAATCGAAGCGTGGTCGGTGCCGGGCACCCAACATGCGTTCTTTCCCTCCATACGTGCGCGACGCACGAGGATGTCCTGAATGGTGTTGTTGAGCATGTGGCCCATGTGCAACACGCCAGTCACGTTTGGCGGCGGTATAACGATAGTGTAGGGGTCACGTCCGTCGGGCTTGCTACTGAAGAGTTTGTTGTCAAGCCAGTACTGATACCATTTCGATTCCACTGCTTGTGGATCGTATTTGCTTGCTAATTCCATACTGATTGTATCTGTTTTGTTTATATTCTATATTTCTTAACTTGCAAAATTAGTAAAAATACGTGGGATAATCGCCGTTTTAGTTCAATAATTATATAATAATGTGTTAAGTGTATGCTATAATTTTGGGGCTCATATAATATTGTTGTGTTTTTAACAATCTGTATTTCTTATGCAAACAACTGTTTTACCCTATAAAGATAGA
>ENA-USZK01000339-USZK01000339.1-human-gut-metagenome-genome-assembly--contig:-NODE-339-length-26446-cov-35.618946_pt1 | contig 26446 bp, 26 predicted proteins | sample MGYA00250043_ERZ773534 | MGnify/ENA primary metagenome ERZ773534 (study PRJEB29103, sample SAMN06112056) | human gut metagenome | biome: human gut; feature: ankylosing spondylitis patient; material... | reverse complement strand
TACCAAAGAGTGCTTCACCGCTACGCAGCTGCTGGGCTGCTTTCTTGTAGTCTATTTCCAAATTGTCCATATTATAAGAACTGTGTTAAACTATTATTATTATAGCCTGACACAGTTTATTTTACACTCTCTTGAGGGATAAAACATGTTCTTCTGTTCTTATGTCTTTCAAAAAACATGTTCTTCTGTTCTTATGTCTTTCAAAAAACATATTCTTCTGTTCTCATGTCTTTCAAAAAAAACATGTTCTTCTGTTCTCATGTCTTTCAAAAAAACTTGTTCTTCTGTTCTCATGTCTTTCAAACTTGTTCTTCTGTTCTCATGTCTTTCAAAAAAACTTGTTCTTCTGTTCTCATGTCTTTCAAAAAAACTTGTTCTTCTGTTCTCATGTCTTTCAAAAAACTTGTTCTTCTGTTCTCATGTCTTTCAAAAAAACTTGTTCTTCTGTTCTCATGTCTTTCAAAAAATAGAAAATAAAGAGTAAAAAATTGCCGTAAATAGAAAAAATATGTAATTTTGTAGTCTGAATAAAAACATAACAACGCATATTAATATTTAACTATTTAGCATATGCTTACACTTAAACTCATCAGTGAGGAAACTGAACGTGTTATCAAAGGCTTGAATAAGAAGCACTTTGCTGGTGCTGAGGAAGCCATTAAGGAAGTTCTCGCTATAGACAAACGTCGCCGCGAGACACAGCAGGAACTTGACCAGAACCTGTCGGACGCAAAGAAGTTGGCAGCACAGATTGGTGCTCTTATGAAGCAGGGTAACAAGCAGGAGGCTGACGAAATCAAAGCTAAGGTTGCCGCTATTAAGGAGGCAAGCAAGGCATTGGAAGAGACAAAGGCCCAGGCAGAGAAGGACTTGATAGCCAAGCTCTGTACTATACCAAACATTCCTAACGACGATGTACCAGAGGGTAAAGACGCAAACGACAACGTTGTTGTTAAGGAAGGTGGCGAAATGCCTAACCTTCCAGAGGACGCTTTATGCCACTGGGACTTGTGCAAGAAGTTTAATCTTATAGACTTCGACCTTGGTGTAAAGATTACCGGTGCCGGATTCCCTGTATACATTGGCAAGATGGCTCGCTTGCAGCGTGCACTTGAGACTTTCTTCCTTGAGGAGGCTCGCAAGAGCGGATACCTTGAGGTACAGCCTCCATACGTTGTTAACGAAGCTTCGGGTTACGGTACAGGTCAGCTGCCTGACAAGGAAGCACAGATGTACCAGTGCCAGTTGGACAACCTCTACCTTATTCCAACAGCCGAGGTTCCGGTAACCAACATCTTCCGTGATGAGATTTTGGACGAGAAGGATCTGCCTATCAAGCGTTGTGCTTATTCGGCTTGCTTCCGTCGCGAGGCAGGATCGTATGGCAAGGATGTGCGCGGATTGAACCGTCTGCACCAGTTTGACAAGGTTGAGATTGTGCGCATTGACAAGCCTGAACACTCATACAAGTCGCTTGACGAGATGCTTGAGCATGTTGAGGGTCTGCTGAAGAAGCTTGAGCTGCCATACCACATCCTACGTTTGTGTGGTGGCGACATGAGCTTCACATCTGCTATATGCTACGACTTCGAGGTATGGAGCGCAGCACAGAAGCGCTGGTTGGAGGTATCTTCGGTATCTAACTTCGAGAGTTATCAGGCCAACCGCTTGCACTGCCGCTACCGCAATGCAGAGACAAGAAAGATTGAGCTTTGCCACACTCTTAACGGATCGGCACTTGCTTTGCCACGTATCGTGGCAGCCATCATCGAGAACAATCAGACACCGGAGGGTATACGCGTGCCTAAGGTACTCGTGCCATACTGTGGCTTTGAGATGCTTGATGACAAGAACTTCTAAATAGAAAGACAAGGAGAGGAGCCAAAAAAAGGAGCTAAACTTCCAATTACTTCTTTTTTTGGCTCTTTGCCTTACCAACCCACTACTACATTATTCTTAATAGTCTTTCGCCTACTCTACTAAACAATATCAAATCCTAACTATAAACAATAACATTACCGCCCATGAACAAAATCGTATTGAAAAAACAGTTCTCTGAGAAGGTATTCCTTTTTGAGATTGAAGCCCCATTGATTGCTAAGAGCCGTAAGGCAGGCAACTTTATAATCGTCCGCGTTGGCGATAATGGCGAACGTGTGCCTCTGACCATTGCCGATGCCGACATAAAACGTGGTACTATAACCATTGTTGTACAAAAGGTTGGCCTGTCGTCTACTAAGCTGTGTAGCCTTAACGAGGGCGACTACATAACAGACGTAGTTGGTCCGCTTGGAAATCCTACACATATTGAGAATTATGGTACGGTGGTTTGTGCAGGCGGTGGCGTTGGAGTTGCTCCAATGTTGCCTATTATACGCGCCCTGAAAGCTGCTGGCAACCGTGTGCTTTCGGTTATAGCAGGACGCAGCAAAGACCTTGTTATACTGGAGGACGAGGTAAGAGAGAGCAGCGACGAACTTATAATCATGACCGATGATGGTTCGTACGGAGAGAAGGGTGTAGTGACTATAGGTATAGAGAAATTTATAAATCAGGAGGAGCATGTGGACAAGGTGTTTGCCATTGGTCCTCCGATAATGATGAAGTTCTGTTGCCTGATGGCACAGAAATATAATATCCCTGTTGAGGTATCATTGAACACCATCATGGTTGACGGCACTGGCATGTGCGGAGCTTGCCGTCTGTCGATAGGAGGCAAAACTAAGTTTGTATGTATTGACGGACCTGAGTTTGACGGAGCACTTGTTGACTGGGACGAGATGTTTAAACGTATGGGAACTTTCCGTGATGCCGAGCGCGAGGAAATGGAACATTATGAGGAACATCTGCGCGGTACGGAGAAGAAGACAGAGACATGCGGATGTGAGACATGTATGGATATTGAGCCTACCAATGAGACAATAGAACAGCTGACAGACCGTGATGCAGAATGGCGTAAGACATTACGCACTGCCATGAAACCGGCAGAACGCAAAGCAATAGAACGTGTGCAAATGCCTGAGCTTGACCCTGTATATCGTGCGACAACACGAACCGAAGAGGTGAACAAGGGACTGACTAAGGAGATGGCCATACGTGAGGCTCACCGTTGTCTGGACTGCGGCAAGCCAGCATGCGTGGAAGGATGTCCGGTGAACATCAACATACCATCGTTTATAAAGAACATAGAGCGTGGACAATTCCTTGCTGCTGCCAAGGTATTGAAGAGCACCTCTGCCCTACCAGCTGTATGCGGCCGTGTTTGTCCGCAGGAGAAGCAATGCGAGAGCAAGTGTATACACCTGAAGATGAACGAGCCTGCTGTGGCTATTGGATATCTGGAACGCTTTGCAGCCGACTTTGAGCGCGAGAGCGGAAATATAGCTGTGCCCGATATGGCTCAGAAGAACGGCATAAAGGTGGCAGTTGTAGGAAGCGGTCCTTCGGGATTGAGCTTTGCCGGAGATATGGCTAAGAAGGGTTATGAGGTGCATGTGTTTGAGGCTCTGCACGAGATTGGCGGTGTGCTGAAATATGGTATCCCTGAATTCCGTCTGCCTAACCGCATTGTGGATGTTGAGATAGACAACTTGAAGAAGATGGGTGTGGAGTTTACTACCGACTGCATCATTGGCAAGACAATAACGACCGACGAGCTGGAAGCTGAAGGATATAAGGGCATATTCGTAGGTTCGGGTGCCGGTCTGCCAAACTTCATGGGCATAAAGGGCGAGAATGCATTGAACATTATGTCGTCTAACGAGTACCTTACACGTGTGAACCTTATGGACGCAGCCAATCCGCTGACAGATACACCTATAAATATAGGTAAGAGTGTGCTGGTAGTAGGTGGCGGCAATACTGCAATGGACTCATGCCGCACAGCTAAGCGCTTGGGCGGAGACGTAACCTTGGTGTACCGCCGTTCGGAGGCTGAGATGCCGGCACGTCTTGAGGAAGTAAAGCATGCCAAGGAAGAGGGAATACACTTCCTTACACTGCACAACCCGATAGAATATATTGCCGACGAGAAGGGCGCCGTTAAGGCTGCCGTGCTTCAGGTAATGGAGCTTGGAGAACCCGACGCAAGCGGACGCCGCAGTCCGGTGCCTGTAGAAGGCAAGACAGTTACGATGGAGGTAGACCAGGTGATAGTGGCTGTAGGTGTATCGCCTAACCCACTTGTGCCAAACTCTATCAAGGGTCTGGAACTTGGAAGAAAGAATACTATTGCCGTAAATGACAAGATGCAGAGCTCGCGTCCTGAGATATTCGCAGGCGGTGACATAGTACGCGGAGGCGCTACTGTGATACTCGCTATGGGAGATGGAAGAAGAGCGGCAGCGGCGATGGATGAAAGATTGAGAAATAATAAATGATAAAAAAAGAGGGAGGGTTAAAATGGGAGTTAAAGGAAGTTTGGGCTTTGCCCGAAGTTAACTTCTTCTTAACTTCCGATAACTCCCATTTTGCCACCCCCTCCTTTTTAAAACAAAACAAAACATGTCAGGATTCTACACAATTATTTTACTTATACTATCGAACATATTCATGACTCTTGCATGGTATGGTCATTTAAAACTACAACAGACAGGCGTGTCGAGCCATTGGCCATTGATAGGCGTAATAGCTTTCTCATGGGGTATTGCCTTCTTTGAATATTGCTGTCAGGTGCCAGCCAACCGCATAGGATTTCAGGGTAATGGCGGTCCATTCTCGTTAGTGCAACTAAAGGTGGTGCAAGAGTGCATCAGTCTTATTGTGTTTGCCCTTATTGCAAACATATTGTTCCAGGGCGAGACACTGAAATGGAACCACTTGCTTGCCTTCGTGTTCATCATTGCAGCCGTTTATCTGGTGTTTAAGTAATGGAGCAGAACCAATGAGAACCCGAGAGCAAATACTAAACCACATGATATATCAGCGTTTTCAGAAAGCGTTGACCGAATATGCAATGCTGTCCGACGGCGACAGAATACTGATAGGACTGTCGGGTGGCAAGGACTCGTTATGCCTTCTTGAGATGCTTGGCCGCAGACAACGCATAATAAAGCCACGTATTGAGGTAGAGGCAATACATGTGAGAATGGAGAATATAAAGTATGAGTCGGACACATCGTATCTGGAAGCCTTTGCCGAGAAGCACGGTGTGAGGTTGCACATTGTGACAACATCGTTTGACGACACAAAGAAGACAGACAAACCAGCCTGTTTCCTATGCTCATGGCATAGACGCAAGGCTCTGTTCAGATTTGCACAAGACAACGGGTTCAATAAAATTGCTCTGGGGCATCATATGGACGACATCATACACACGGCAATGCTAAACCAATTCTACCAAGGATCGTTCTCGACAATGCCTGTTGTAATGCAGATGGAGAAAATGCCGCTAACCATCATACGCCCCTTGTGCCTATTGATAGAGAAAGACATAAAGGAGTATGCCGAACTGTGCGGATACAAGAAGCAGGTGAAACTGTGTCCGTACGAGAAAGCATCGAACAGAACTGATATGAAGCGGATGTTTGAGGAGATAGAAAAAATAAATCCGGAGGCACGCTACTCGGTATGGCATGCGCTGGAGAAAGAAGGGAAACTAAAAAAAATGAAAACAGTGTCTCTATAAGCCGGGTTCTGTTTCTTCCCAACCCTTACGGACAAGGAAGCCTTCTGTCATTTATCTACTCCGTAAGTCACCCTACGGCTCTAGCATTCTACCCTCCACCGTCACATAGGTCGGACGGGACGCCCTCAAACGATGGTATACATGAACTTGCAGCCCCCAGATGGTACAGCCCGATGATCACCCATCGGCTGGTAGTCTCTTACACTACCTTCTCACCCTTACCGTACTAAAGCACGGCGGTTATTTTCTTCTACCGACACCTACCGTCGCCGACAGCTTCTACTTTCGGAAGTGGGGTTCCCTATGCTGCCCGGACTTTCCTCTTCCACACCAATGTGTGGCAGCGACAGAACCGAGACACTGTTTCCAACGGATTGCAAAGGTACTGCTATTTGGCAAGACCACAAAATAATTGATAATTTATTTTTCTTTTCGGCATGTTTATGTCTTTGAAAACAAAAGTAAAAATCATTCCTTTTATTTCTAACAGCCGTTAATATGTTAAATTAGAGTGTTAAAATGGGATAAAGATATATGCCAATTTGACACTTTAACAAATATTGCGTCTATATTTGCAACCACAAAACAAGAAACGCTATTGTTTTAACACAACAACAGCCATATCAGACCGCAATATGTCAGAATGGCTAATAGCGTAGACATAGAGAGTAAAAATAGGAATAATAATAAAACAAGTAAAATAAATAAGGATTATGAAGAAGTATTCTAATTATTTTGTTGCGGCATTGAGCGTTATTGCCCTTGCCTTCTCAACTGGAACATTGATTAAGGTAAATGCCTCGCCTGCCGCTTTGGCTGCTGTACCGGCACAACCTGTAGACCTGACATACGCTGCAGAAAAGTCGCTGCCTTCTGTTGTGCATATTCTAAGCACAAAGAACTCGAAAGTGCAGACCGTGGAGGTGCAGAGCGATCCGTTCTCTGATTTCTTCTCAGACCCATTTGGATTCTTTGGCAATCCTAACCAAGGCAATGGAGGCAAGCAGAAGAGAAGCGTGCGCACTCCGAAGCAGCAGGGTTCGGGCTCGGGCGTTATCATCTCTAATGATGGATATATCGTAACAAACAACCATGTTGTGGCTGATGCAGATGAGCTTACTGTTACATTGAACGACAACAAGGAGTATTCGGCTCGTATCATTGGTACTGACAAGACTACCGACCTTGCACTTATAAAGATTGACGGAAAGAACTTCCCGGCTATCACTATCGCTAATAGCGAGGACATCAAGGTTGGTGAGTGGGTACTGGCTGTAGGCAACCCATTCAACCTTACCAATACCGTAACAGCTGGTATAGTAAGTGCTAAGGGACGCTCATTGTATCAGAATGGTGTGGAATCGTTTATCCAGACTGATGCTGCTATCAATCCTGGCAACTCGGGTGGTGCATTGGTAAACACTCGCGGCGAACTTATCGGTATCAATGCTATGCTTTACTCGCAAACAGGATCGTTCAGCGGATATGGTTTTGCCATTCCTACATCTATTATGAATAAGGTGGTGGACGACCTGAAGAAATATGGTACTGTACAGCGTGCCGTTATTGGCATTCAGGGCTCTGATGTAAAGAACTATGTTGATGCACAGAAGGATCAGGGCAAGGACATAGACCTCGGAACAATGGAAGGTATATATGTAGCTAAGGTAACTGAAGAGAGTGCTGCAGAGGAAGCAGGACTGAAGGAAGGCGACATTATTACCGCTATTGACGGCAAGGAAGTAAACAAGATGGCTGACCTGCAAGAGTGCTTGGCAAAGAAGCGTCCTGGCGACAAGGTATCTATATCTTACTTGCGCGACAAGAAGAAGTCGACAAAGACTGTTACATTGAAGAATGAGCAGGGCAATACTCAGGTTGTGAAGAAGGCAGACCTTGATGTATTGGGCGGCAACTTCCGTGCTATCACCGATAACCAGAAGCAGCAGTTCAATATTGGCTATGGTCTTGAGGTATTGAAGGTGAACGCCGGCAAGCTTAAGAATGCTGGTATCACAAAGGGATTCATCATCCAGCGTGTAAACGACAGCGCTATCAAGACTATCGATGACTTGCAGAATGTAGTGAAGGAAGCTTCTACAAGCAAAGACCCTGTACTATATATCCAGGGTATTTATCCTACAGGCAAGAAGGCATACTTTGCTGTTCCGCTTGAGGACTAAATAATAACGAGGGTATTTAGTTACAATAAAGGAGGCACGAGTAGACAATACCGTGCCTCCTGTTTTTTTGTAATCTTAAGAAAAAACATGTCCTTCTGTTCTCATGTCTTAAAAGAAAAAAATGTTCTCCTGTTCTTATGTCCTAAAAAACATGTTCTCTTGTCTTAAAACATTCTCCGTACAATTCTAAAATAAGCAAGGAAAAATTTGCGTCAACCAATATATTTGGTTAAATTTGCAGATGAATGTAGATATACATGCGCCCCAACAATAATCAATAAAATCCCTAAAAAGACAACACTTAATGAGACAACTGAAAATCACAAAATCGATAACCAATCGAGAGAATGCCTCTCTTGACAAGTATCTGCAAGAAATAGGCCACGAGGAACTCATCTCCGTAGAAGAGGAGGCTGAGTTGGCTCGCCGTATAAAAAATGGTGACCGCAAGGCATTGGAGAAACTTACCAAAGCCAACTTGCGCTTTGTTGTCTCTGTTGCAAAACAATATCAGAACCAAGGATTGTCCCTACCCGACCTTATCAACGAAGGCAACATAGGTTTGCTGAAAGCTGCTGAGAAATTTGACGAGACAAGAGGATTTAAGTTTATCAGTTATGCTGTATGGTGGATTAGACAAAGTATTCTGCAAGCTATTGCCGAACAGAGTCGTGTAGTGAGACTGCCACTTAACCAGGTGGGAAGCGTAAACAAGATAAACCGCATACTGAATCAGTTTGAACAGGAAAACGAACGCAGACCAAGTATTGACGAGATAGCAGACAAGACTGATATTCCGCACGACAAGATAGAGGACGTGCTTAAGGTGAATACACATCAGGTATCGGTTGACGCTCCCGTATCTGATAACGATGCTACAAGCATGATTGACTTTATGCAGAGTGACTCGGAACCTGCAACAGACAACCAATTGCTTATGGAATCGTTGCGCGAGGAGATTGCTGCCGCACTTACTGTACTAAATGAGCGTGAGCGCAATGTTGTGGAAGCTTTCTACGGCATAAACCAACCCGAATGCACAATGGAAGAGATTGGCAAGAAGTATGGCTTGACACGCGAGCGTGTAAGACAGATTAGGGAGAAGGCGATAAGAAAGCTGAAGCAGAACACCAAGAACAAGATGCTGAAGGCTTATCTTGGAAGATAACGCACACCAACTCAGGATTGACATATAAACAATATAAATTGAAACAAAAACACGTAATAAAAAAGAAAATGAAGCTACGCGTATACTTGGCAATGGCTGCTATGCTGATTCCAGCACTGACTTTTGCTGTACAAAAGCACACTCCTGGTTATATCTGCGGCTTTGCCACATCATTCAACGACTCTACAGTCTACTTCACTGACATTCAGTATATGGACTCTACATATACCGACAGTAAAACGGGTTTTCTGTATAGCCGAGACAACTACTCGTACCAACTACGCGGACATATGCAGAAGAATGGAGTAGCTAATCCTACATGCATCACCTTCTTCAGCAAAAAGCGCAAGGATGTTGAGAAGAAATATGCCGCACTTAAGAAGCGTTATGCCACTAAAGGCCGCTATGATGTGAAGTACTTGCTGGCAAGCGACTTTGCCTTTACGCCTATCATCCCAGACGAGAGTGAGATGAAGGACACTCATAAGCCAGCTAAGATAAAGAAATCAAAGAACAAGAAGTAATAAATGGGTACCAAACATACCTTTTGCGTGGCAGAGCATCTGCTACAGATATCTTTTGAAGATTCAGCACATAACGATATAAGGCTGCTACCGTCATTCGCCCCCTTCAGTGTAGAAGAGGACAATGACGGTTGTCTTGTATATGGCAATGGCAACAAATGTGTAAGCACATCTACAGATATGTTGTTCTGCCTTAATGTTGACGACAATATTGCTGTTGTGCCTAAGGAGGAACGTAGCCGTGTGGACATATTTGACACTGGCAACGGCAAGACAACTGTTGACATTAAGACAGATGGGGGTTACCAATTCATCATTAAAGATATTGCAGGACACAGTTGCTGCATGCTGCAAACAAACAAGGACTTTACCGAAGCCCAGTGCGCCCTTAACGGCAGCAAAGAGATGAGACGCTTTGGACTGAACAATGCGCTGATGATGTTGTATGCCTTTAGGGGAAGTTTCTTCAACACATTGCTTATACACGCATCGCTGGTAAGAAATAACGGCTATGGTTATGCCTTCATAGCACATAGTGGAACTGGCAAAAGCACGCACACATCGCTATGGCTTAAGTATATTGAGGGTAGCGACCTTATGAACGACGACAATCCTATTGTGCGCATTATAGACAATAAGCCTGTAATATATGGCAGCCCGTGGAGTGGCAAGACACCTTGCTACCGCAATATAAAAGCACCACTTGGAGCTGTGACAAAGATAGACAGAGCAAAGCAAAACAGTGTGGAGAGACTATCGCCTACAATTGCCTTCTCACAAGTTTTGCCATCGTGCTCGTCAATGAAATGGGACAAGGTGGTATTTAGAAACACTTACGACACTGTTATAAAACTTATCGAAACAATTCCTTCGGTTAATGTGCTGCATTGTCTGCCAGACGAGGATGCCGCAAGAACATGCTACAACGCAATAGCAATTAAGTAAAAAAAAAAGAAGAAAGAGAAACCTCACTATGACACAATCGGCTACCGACACAGAGATAAAGAAGAAAGAAATAGACAACAAATTTCTTATACCCGAGATTATAAGTATGCTCAATGCTGGACATACCGTAACACTTGGGTTGCGTGGTGTAAGTATGCGCCCTTTCCTTGAGGACAGACGCGACAAGGCTATACTGCGCAAACCACAATCGATACATGTAGGTGACGCTGTGCTTGCTGAAGTTGCTCCTAAAAGATATGTGCTTCATCGCATTATTGCTATTGAGGGCGATAAAGTGACATTGCGTGGTGACGGCAATTTGGCAAACGAGACATGTAGTATAAGCGATGTGCATGGTTATGCGGAGGCGTTTTATCGCAAAGGCAGAACAAAAGCCGACTCAACATCAGGTCGTAAATGGCTGCTATACTCGTACATTTGGACACGACTCTACCCTATACGCAGATACCTGCTGTTTGCATACAGAATATATCTACGATTGGTTGGCACAAACAAGAAAAGTGGTAAATAACAAGAAAAAACAGGGTGTAAACAACAATTAAAAACATAATAGAATCAAAACAAAAAACCTATAAAACAATGAAAGCCAAGAAAGGATTTGTATTAAGAAATGTCTGTGGCGAGAACATCATCGTTGCTGAAGGCAAGGAGAACATAGACTTTACAAAGATTATAAGTATGAATGAGACAGCTGCCTATCTGTGGAAGAATGTAGAAGGCAAGGATTTTGACCCAGATACTCTCAAGAATCTGCTTATGAAGGAATATGAGGTAGAAGAGACTACTGCCGATGCTGACGCAAAGACTATCGCAAAACAGTGGATTGAGGCTGGTATAGCAGAATAATATTAGAGTGTACTACACGTAGTAATACGTGTACACCTTATTATATATATACCTTATTATATATATATTATATAAGTAACAGTTCAGATTTCTTTTCATATAGTAGGAGGGTATGGCATCCTTGCCAGACCCACTAAATTGGCTGTACAATTATGGCAGAGTGGGTATGGCAGGGATGCCATACCCTCCTACAGATTGCCGTTCGTATTGAATACTTTATAGTATACATACAACGGAAAAAAGGTTCACAACCCAATAATGAGTTTGTGAACCTTTTTTCGTATTGTTTTGCCAATAAGGGCGAATATATCAAATTACTCAACGACAACCAATGGAGAGTCTTCAAGAACACTCTCGCCCTGCTTAACGCAGATAGCAGTAACTTTGCCGTCCTTCTCAGCCTCGATGTTGTTAGCCATCTTCATAGCCTCAAGCACAACAACAGTATCGCCAACCTTTACCTCGTCGCCTACAGCAACCTTAATCTCTGTAACAACGCCAGGCAGAGGAGCCTTGATAGCGTTGGCAGTATTGACGTTAGCAGCACTTGTTGTCTCAGCCTCATCATTAGAAGCAGCAGGCTGTCCAAGAACAACCTTCTTCTTTTCAGGTTCAGCCTCTTGCTCCATCTCAACCTTGAAAGCCTCGCCATTGACATTAACACTGGCGATGTTGCCTTCTACATCCTCAATCTGGACCTTGTATTCCTGTCCGTCGATTGTATATTTAAATTCCTTCATTCTAATATTATGGTTTTGCTGTTAAACTCAAGAACTTGGCATTCCACATTGTCTGACGCGGCTGAATGGTAATGAATCCAGGTTCCTTGTCGTGCACATTGTTGCCCTGATACTCATAAAGAGCCATGGCAATAGCAGCATAAATATTCTTGTCCACTTTCTTAAATGCTTAAATGTTAATGTTTAATGTTTAATTATTAAAACATTGTTATTACATCGGCATACAACCATGCTTCTTTGCAGGCAGCGACTGACGCTTAGTGGCAAGTTGTGCAAGTCCGCGACAGATACGGAAACGAGTGTTGCGTGGCTCGATAACGTCGTCGATATAGCCATAAGAAGCAGCCTCGTATGGGTTGGCAAACTTCTCTGTATACTCTTCTTCCTTTTCTGCGAGGAAAGCCTTAACGTCCTCACCAGCTTCCTTCTTAGCCTTGGCTTCCTTGCCACAGAGAATAGCAACGGCACCACTAGCACCCATAACGGCAATCTCTGATGAAGGCCATGCGAAGTTAAGATCGGAACGGAGCTGCTTGCATCCCATAACGATATGAGAACCACCGTAGCTCTTACGCAGAGTGATAGTAATCTTAGGTACAGTAGCCTCGCCGTAAGCATAAAGAAGCTGTGCACCATGCTGAATAACAGCATTGTACTCCTGACCTGTACCAGGAAGGAATCCAGGAACGTCAACAAGCGACACGATAGGAATATTGAAAGCATCGCAGAAACGAACGAAACGTGCTGCCTTACGGCTTGCATTTACGTCGAGTACACCAGCATAAGCTGCAGGCTGATTAGCTACGATACCAACGCTCTGACCATTGAAACGTGCAAAGCCGATGATGATGTTCTTGGCGAACTTAGGCTGAATCTCGAAGAACTCGCCATTGTCGGTAACAGCACCAATAACCTTATACATATCATATGCCTTGTTAGGATCGTCAGGGATAATCTCGTTAAGAGAATCTTCCATACGGTTGATTGGGTCGTTGCACTCAACACGTGGAGCCTCCTCGGTATTATTGCTCGGGATGAAAGAGAGCAAGCTCTTAATCATCTCGATAGCCTCTTCTTCTGTCTTGGCTGCAAAATGAGTAACACCACTCTTTGTAGCGTGTACAGAGGCACCACCAAGATGCTCGGCATCAATATCCTCGCCAGTTACAGTCTTAACAACCTTAGGACCTGTAAGGAACATATAAGAAGTCTGCTCCTTCATGATGATAAAGTCGGTAAGAGCTGGAGAGTAAACAGCACCACCAGCACACGGACCCATAATAGCAGAAATCTGTGGTATTACACCAGAAGCAAGGATATTGCGTTCGAATATCTCGCCATATCCGGCAAGAGCGCAGATACCTTCCTGAATACGTGCACCACCAGAGTCGTTCATGCAGATAACAGGAGCGCCCATAGTCATGGCCATATCCATAACCTTACAGATCTTCTGTGCCATTGTCTCAGAAAGCGATCCACCGTTAACGGTGAAGTCCTGAGCATATACATATACCAATCGGCCACCTATAGTTGCGCTACCAGCAACGACACCATCACCATAATAGTGCTTCTTCTCCATGCCGAAGTTTGTGCAACGATGCTTCTTGAACATGTCATACTCCTCAAACGAACCTTCGTCGACAAGCATCTCGATACGTTCACGCGCAGTGTATTTGCCACGTGCATGCTGCTTCTCAATAGCCTTTTCGCCACCACCGAGACGAGCCTGCTCGCGTTTTGCGACCAATTCTTTGATTTTTTCTACTTGTTTGCTCATATTTAAATATATGTGTTTATAATATTTTCGAGTTTCGTATCAACCCATAATACGTTGCAAAAGTACGAAAAAATCGGCAAAGATAGAAACTATTCAGACTATTTAATGCTTATGAAACGTAATAAAGGTTTTCTTTCAAAAATACTATCCCATACTTGCATCTACAAACGACAACGGGAGCAAGTCCTTTGCAGAAGCCACGCAATACACGCCACGTTTGCCATACAACAATATACGTATAGGACTCTTATAACGATCTTCCACACCAAGAATTACCTGACGACAACCTCCACAAGGACTTACTGGATCGTCGAGAAGCCCATTATCATTGCGTGCCACAATAGCTAATGTGGTTATAGCTTGGTCGGGATAGTTGGCCTGTGCAGCAAATATAGCCGTGCGCTCAGCGCATAAGCTTGAAGGAAAGGCAGCATTCTCCTGATTGGCTCCTATCATAATATTGCCATTAGCAAGACGTATAGCCGCACCAACATAGAAGTGGCTGTATTCGGCATACGAATTCTCCGTTGCCTTAAGAGCGCGTTCTACCAGTTCGCGGTCGTCTGCATTGAGTTCGTCAAGCTGGTAATTTTGAATGCAGATGTTGATGTTGATTTGTTTCATGTTAGAATTTGGTTTAATTTGTTTTATTAGTAAATATTATGTCACTCTTCTGTTTTGATGTATTCGTAGGCGCCCATGTCGGGTTTTTCATCACGTTGCCTACCATCATGGTCGTTCTTTGTTGATGTGGCAACATTTGCAGAGTCGACAGCAGCCGACTCCTTACGCAGATGGAAATCGTATCTCTGGTTGTCGCCATCTACAAGCAAGAAATGCTTTCGGCCATAGCTTACTGTATCTTTTACATCCTCGAATATGCAGCCGATAAAATTAGAGCCCTCCTTATCGTCATCTTTCACCTCAGGTGTACGAATTATACAATTGGCAAACTCGTAATTAAACTCGTTGGCATCTTCGCCCTTAGGCTTGCCACCCATCATCTCGTCGTCGGCATATCCTGTAATTATGGAGTTATGACATTTGAACGATACAAGTGGATAGGTAAGAGCCGAGAAATTAAGAGCAGCAGCACGCATTCCGTCAAACGGATAGAATTGTGCAATAGTGGAATTGTTCACAGTCACGTCGCCTCCCTCAACAGCAAGACAATTGTATAGAGCATTGGTAAGTTGGCAATTATCTACCGTCACCTTTGAGTCGGCAACATACAAGGCATGTCCTTGACAATTGTGTATGGTTGAATTGGCAATGGCGAGAGCAAGACGTTCCACACCAGACGAGTCAACCTTCACACCATTAAAGGAGCTATGGATATCGGTATAATCTATCACATTCACATTATTATATGACATCTTGTTAAAATGCACACCTTGCCATTGTCCACTTACACGGTCGTATGGCAGATAATCAAACATACGGTCCAATCGGTCGCCACGCAATACAATAGGTTGCGATGCCGTTCCCTTGCACATCAAGCTACCCTTAACATCAAGTCCGGCATCATTATGAAAATAGATGGTAGAACCAGGAGCAATAGTAAGGGTAGCACCCTCCTCCACCTTCATCATGCCATATACCACAAGAGGCTTGCCAACAGAAGATATTGTAGAGTCGTTATTAACCGTAACATTACGCACAACACGCGCGTCCCATGTCCAAGCATCTATAGGCACCTTCTGCTCGCGTCCGCTCTCGAGAGTAAATATAATATTGTCGGAAAGACGTTTTGGCATATTACTGTTGGCCAATGCCGACGTAAGCTCAACGTATATACGCACGCTGTCTTTATTGCGCACCTCTATGTCGCCTGCCTTATATCCGTTCTCCGGACTGAGATAAACCCCATCTACATTAACACGGAATCCCGATTGGTTGCCACCTTCAAGTCGGACACTTGTGCAACGCAATCCGTCGCCCGACTTATTATAAGCCCAAAATGAGCGTGTAGAAGAAGGGATTGTAGAGAATACGGTATCAAGCTTGAGTGTATCGGTTGAGAATGTCAACAGATTATTAGGAGATGTCGTAAACGAATCTCCGTCGTCGCAAGCGCAATAAGCCAATGCGCAAAAAATCAGTAATATGTTAAGAAATAATTTTTTCATCAATATATTAACGTCATAATACAATAAATATTGTACAGTAATACAACAAAAAAAGCGTTGACTGGTAAGTCAACGCTTCTTTGTACACCCTTAGGGGTTCGAACCCTAGACCCACTGATTAAGAGTCAGTTGCTCTACCAACTGAGCTAAGGGTGCAACAGTTGTTTTATAATCAGAAATTTAGTAGTACACCCTTAGGGATTCGAACCCTAGACCCACTGATTAAGAGTCAGTTGCTCTACCAACTGAGCTAAGGGTGCAACTATCTCGGCACGCTTCAAACAAAATGTACACCCTTAGGGATTCGAACCCTAGACCCACTGATTAAGAGTCAGTTGCTCTACCAACTGAGCTAAGGGTGCATTGGTTATTTTGTTATCAGCAACCACGTTTCTGAATTGCGAGTGCAAAGGTACAATCTTTTTTGGAAACAGCAAAACATTTCCAAGTTTTTTTTCTTTATTTTTTTCGTTCTTAATACAAATCAAGTCAACAACCCCTTTTACTCCTAAAAACAAACAACCCTGACCACCTAATAAGGTAGTCAGGGCTTATTTGACGTTTTATATTATTTCTGAGATTGGATACACTTCATAACCTTCTCAAAATATCTCTGAGTGCGCTTGACACTATATTTGTTGCCGCCATTCCACGAACGTATAGCCTTCTCTATATCGTTAAGCGGATTAAAATGCGACTGCATGAGAAGAAACATCTCCTTAGACTTCTCAAGACTGAAGCGGTCGCGCAGCGTGTAACGCTTCTTGCTTTTACGCTTCTTTAGAATGTTGTTGCATTCTGCCACCAATATTGGTGTAATTTGCATAGCACCACACGAGTTGCCTTTAACAGCACGAGTGTTGCCTTCGCTTTCAACTTGTACAATAGCCTTAATCACAGGCTCCCAGTCGAAATTTTCTGTTTGTGCAGCTCCTGATTCTGCTGCAGCGTCAGCACCCATTACGGGACTTGTTCCCAATACACATACAATAAATAATACTACTCTAAAAAGTTTAATCATTATTAAATTCTTTGTGGAATCCGAACACTATCCCTTAAATATGTTCCTGTTACAGTTCTTCAAAACAGAACCATAGACATTTCATATATGGAAAGACCGTCGCCTGGGTTAAACACGATTTTATGGAGACTGGTCAGACCGAAATAAATATTCACGATTAATGCCTGAAAACAATAAATTCTGCAATAACCTAAATTCCGTTAGATACTTTCAGATATGCCTCTAATACAAAAAAAGTACATATCCTTTTTTCTTATCGGGTGCAAAATTACACAAAAATCCTGAATTGTGCAAGTTTTTCGACCACGTTTGTAATATTTTAAGCATTGTAAAATAGTAACAACTTTATGAATATCAAGCAAATACGTTATGTACAGGCACGTGTATGACATATAATATACATATAAGACAATACGTACACAAATACAAAAAAGGAGGCATTATGACATCCAACATTGTTAAAATTCTTAACTATGTTCGGAAGACATAATGCCTCCTTTTTAATATATACAGAAACATTGTCCCTATATATATAATAAGGTGTAGATAAATTATCTGATGCGTTCAGAATCTCTTACGCGCTTCTCGTCTTTAAGTATAGCCATACGCGCCATCTGCACAAGAATGATTGAGACAGCCGGCAAGCAAGTGGCAAACTCTACATGGAAAGTTGTATCGGCAGAGATAACATTGCGTGTCATTGCGCCAAACACAATATACCATGCCACAAGCAAGAAAAGGTTGCAGGCACAAAGGCGACTCTGAAGCATGCGGTTTTTGTATAGACCAATAGTGGCTACACTCAGTATGCTACTAAGAACAAGCACACCAAATAGACCGCATACAGAATAGTCGGCACCAGTGCCAAGCATAACCATAAGGTTGTACATCTTGAAGCCGACACCCATTGCCTGTGGCTCGAAGCTGCCAAGAGGCAAGCACAAGCAAACCACAGAAGCAACGAAAGCCAACAACAGGAAGACTGACTGCTTACGCTGTATCATATCTTACAACTCTTCCTGGTCCTTATTGGCATTATCCTGAGCTGGGTCACGATAATACACATTGCCCTCAATGAATTCCTGAGTAGCAAGAAGCGTTGGCTTCGGGAGTTTCTCATAGTAGCGAGAGATCTCTATCTGCTCGCGGTTCTCAAACACTTCCTCAAGTGAGTCGTTGTAAGAGGCAAACTCAGCCAGCTTCTTATTGAGGTCCTGCTTTATCTCAACGCTAATTTGGTTGGCACGCTTTGCGATGATTGCAACACTCTCATAGATGTTTCCTGTCTCGTCGCACAAGTCCATAATGTTGCGCGTAACGGTATTGACAGGAGCTTTTGACTTTTTGTAATCCATTAATTCGACGTTTATTTTTTATATATTAATGTTTAATCTGTTTATCAAGACGGATAAGATGGTTAAGACGGATGCTTATATCAGTCTTTTGTAAATGCCTTGCACTTGGTGATGAACTTCTCGGCAGTAACCTTATCCTTTGAGTCGGGATATTCGTTCAAGAATCCGTAGCATTCGTCCTCAGCATCCTGGAAACGTTCAAGCTTCTTCTCCTCCACACTCTGCTGTGCCAGTTCAAACTTGCTCTTCATAACAAGCAGCGAGAACTTTTCGCGAAGCTTTGAGTAAGGATAATCCTTTAGAGCATTCTGCGCTGTAATGATGCAAGCCTCGTAGTTGTTGCCTCCATATGTACAGTTGCCGAAGTACTGCCCTAAGTCATAATAGAGCTGTGCCGAATACAATTCCTTCTGCACAAGTTTGTCTTGCAACTCAAACAAGCGTTGCTGTGCCTGCGAACGCTCCTTGCCATCAGGAAACAAGTCGATATATTCCTGGAAAGCAGCTATGGCATTTACCGTCTGCGACTGGTCGAGACGAGGCTCTGGCGTGCTATTATAAAGACTCATACCAGCATAGAACTCAGCCTCCTGTGCATAAGCTCCCTTAGGATAGCTCGAGAAGTACTTCTTGAAAGTAGCGGCAGCTCCCTCATAGTCCTTGCTGTTGTATTCTGCCATACCAAGCATATAGAGACTCTCCTGTGCATTGTCTGTACCTTTCTGCAATGTAACCAAGCCCTGCAACAGAGTAGACGCACGGGTATACTTGCCCTGAGCATAACACTCCTTTGCGTATTCGTATTTGTATGAGTAGTCGTTGGTCTTGTAAACCCTATTAAACTCGTTGGCACAACTTGTAAAAAGCAGCGCCGACAAAACCACGGCTGTGATGTAATTCTTCATAACTCGATATTTTTGAAATGCAAAAATACACATTATTCACCTATCTACAAAGAAAGTGTGCTTTTTTTATAGAATATTCACGCTAAAATAACCTAAATACAAGGCAGTTGGAAGTCTATTTAACCTATTTTCTCTTGCTTGGCTTACTTCTTTTTGTTATTTTTGCAGTTCAAAATTTTGAAAAGCAATTCGACATGGACTTTAACATAACATCCAAATTTGCACCTACAGGCGACCAACCGCAAGCCATTAAGCAGCTCACCGAAGGTATAAAGCAAGGCGAACCAGCACAGGTGTTGCTTGGCGTAACAGGATCGGGCAAGACATTTACTATGGCTAACGTTATAGCCAATATCGGACGCCCCACCCTAATACTTAGCCACAACAAAACACTTGCTGCACAGCTGTACGAGGAGATGAAAGGATTCTTCCCCAACAACGCTGTGGAATACTACGTATCTTATTATGACTATTATCAGCCAGAGGCTTATATGCCATCGTCAGACACGTATATAGAGAAAGACCTTGCCATAAACGAGGACATCGACAAGCTGCGCCTGTCGGCTGTCAGCGCTTTGCTTTCGGGCAGAAAAGACGTTGTCGTTGTGTCATCTGTATCGTGCATATACGGTATGGGCGGACCTACAGCCATGTCAAACAGCATTATCAGCGTACACAGAGGCCAGACTATCGACCGCAACGAATTTCTGCGCAAGCTTGTAGATGCATTATATCTGCGCAACGATATTGATATGAAGCGAGGCAACTTCCGTGTAAAGGGCGACACAGTTGATGTGTCGATGGCTTACAGCGACAATATTCTGCGTATAACATGGTGGGACGACGAGATTGACTCTATAGAAGAACTTGACAGCGAAACCTATCAGCGCATCGACAGCTTTGAAGAGTACCAGATATATCCTGCCAACCTGTTTGTTACATCAAAGGAACAAACCGAACAGGCCATACGACTCATACAGGACGACCTTGTAAAACAAGTAGACTTCTTCGAGGGTCTTGGCGACCATATCCGCGCACAACGCATAAAGGAGCGTGTGGAATACGACATGGAGATGATTAAGGAACTGGGACATTGCTCAGGCATAGAAAACTACTCGCGCTACTTTGACGGACGCGAACCCGGACAGCGTCCTTACTGTCTGTTGGACTTCTTCCCAAAGGATTACCTGATGTTTATAGACGAGAGTCATGTTAGTGTGCCGCAGATTAGTGCTATGTACGGAGGCGACCGTGCCCGAAAGCAGAACCTTGTGGAATATGGATTCCGTCTGCCAGCTGCATTCGACAACCGTCCATTAAAGTTTGACGAGTTTATGGAGATGACCAATCAGGTGGTTTATGTATCGGCAACACCAGCCGACTTTGAGTTGCAAGAGTCGGGCGGTGTGGTTGTTGAGCAGATAATACGCCCTACGGGTCTGCTCGACCCTATAATCGAGGTAAGGCCAAGCGAGAACCAGATAGACAACCTGTTGGAAGAGATACAACAGCGACGCGAACGCGACGAGCGTGTACTTGTAACTACATTGACCAAGCGTATGGCAGAGGAGCTAACCGAATACTTGCTAAACCACGACATACGCGCCAACTACATACATAGCGACGTGGCTACTCTCGACCGTGTACAGATAATGAACGACCTACGTGCCGGCTTGTACGACGTTCTTGTAGGCGTTAACCTGTTGCGCGAGGGACTTGACTTGCCTGAGGTATCGCTGGTAGCCATACTTGATGCCGATAAGGAAGGATTCCTTCGCAGCCATAGATCGCTTACGCAGACTGCTGGACGTGCCGCCCGAAACGTTAATGGCAAGGTAATTATGTATGCTGACAACATTACCGAAAGCATGCAAAAAACTATAGACGAGACGGCTCGGCGACGCGAGATTCAGCTGAAGTACAACAACGAACACGGCATAACACCACAGCAGATACGCAAGGACATAAAAGACTCGCTTGCATCAATATCGTCTGCATCGGCTACAGACAAGAAGACTGCCAACCGACACGGCTCTACCAACGCCAACACACAGGCATCCAAGCAATATCGCCCATACATCGAGCCTGATGGCTATGCATATGCAGCCGACCCTATCGTTAAGCGCATGACAAAGAAACAGCTTGAGAAGAGTATTGCCGACACCACTTTGCTGATGAAGGAAGCTGCCAAGAAACTCGACTTCTTGCAAGCAGCACAATATCGCGACGAGATATTGCGACTTCAGACTCAGCTCGAGAATAGTTAAATAATCAATAATACCCAGTTCGTAGCATTAATTTTATTAATTTTGCAAAATACAAACAAGTGAGCCATAGACTCACAACATAAAACATTAACAACAATCACGTATGAAAAAAATATTTATCATGCTGCTGATGTGTTGCCCACTAATGTGCGCAGCTCAAAGCGAATGGGAAGCTCCGACAAGCCACAAACAGAACAACGAGGCTAATGTAGATAAAAAAGATGTTAAGAAGGATGCCAAGACTCCCAACACCACTATCGACCCTAAGGACATCAAGGACTGGGAATACATAAAGCCAGGTGTTGTGCCCGAGGTAGACGGAAAGGTAGTATTCGACTACGAGCTCGACCTTCCAGGCATGACTGCTCAGCAGATATACGACAAGACATACGTGGCTCTTGACAGTCTTGCCAATACAGAGAACCAGATTAACAGCTGCGTGGCTCTTGTAAACCGCAAGGAGCACATGATTGCAGCACGATATCAGGAATGGCTCGAATTCACAAGAAACTTCCTGTCACTCGACCGCACCAAGTTTAGCTATACTATTGTGGCATCATGTACCGACAATCACCTCAGCATAAAGTTGCAGCGCATATCGTACAACTACGAGGAGGAGCGACAGAACGGATTTAAGACAACTGCCGAGAAGTGGATTTCGGACAAGTATGCCGTCAACAAGAAGCACACAAGGCTGATAAATGGACCTGCAAAGTTCCGTAGAAAGACCATCGACCGCAAGAACGACATATTCAAGTACATCACAGAAAAGGTAAAACAATAACCATAAATAAAACGCACTTGCATAAAATATGGACAACAACGAAACAAACATCAACAACGAGGTTGACGAGAGCACAGGCTTAGAGCGCCCGCATCGCTTTCATCGCAGACCAGCATCCGAGGACAAGTATTTCAAGATACGCAATGTGCTCAACATAATATTCATGCTTGGAGCAATAGTGGGCATGGGCGTGTTCTACTTCCACAGCCGTACAATGGGCACAATCATCATTCTCACCGCTATGGCCTTCAAGATTGCCGAATGTTGCTTCCGATTCATCCGCCAATGAACAAGATAATGACAAAGTCAATAATAAAATTTCTACTCGTTTTTGTTGCCGCCATACTTGTACCGACAAGTGTGGCGGCACAATTTGATGATAACAACCAGTTCGACCAGTTTGGACAGCAGTCAACAGACAATAACGGTCGACTTTTATCAGGCAAAATGTCGGCCGACTCGCTTGGTACCGACAAGGAAATACCGCGTGGCATAAGGGTATGGACCGTAGATGGCCGCTTTGGCGACCAACGTCCTGCCGTTGTAGACACTATGTCGCACATGTACCCCAACACCATCTTCACTACAGGTATGCGTGGCGAATACAACACTACAGGCAATCTTGGCGCACCACGTATAAACCGTATATTCATCGACCGTGCGTCAGCCGACCAGTTTATATTCACACAGCCGTACGACTATGTTGTGTCACCGGTCGACCAATTCCACTTTACCAACACGCTTTCTCCTTTCACCAACCTGTCGTATAACAATGCTGGCAACCGCACAAACGGCGAAGACCACTTCACGGCAAAGTTTGGAGTTAATGCCGGAAAACGTCTTGGCGTAGGTTTTAACGTAGACTACATCTACGGCAGAGGCTATTACGCAAGCCAAAGCACATCACACTTCAAGTATCTTATGTACGGTTCATACATAGGAGACCGTTATCAGGCACACCTTATCTATTCTACTATAAACCAGAAGGTAACCGAAAATGGAGGCATTACCGACGACGAATACATAAGGCACCCGGAAAGCTTCGACGACGATTTTGCCACTAATGAGATACCTACTGTACTTGAGGAAAACTGGAACCGAAACAAAAGTCAGCACATATTCCTTACCCATCGCTACAACGTGGGATTTAGCAGAAAGGTGAAAATGACCGAGGAGGAAATCAAGGCTAAGAAGTTTGCAATGGAGTCGCAAAAGGAGAATGCCGACAAAGAGAAAATGGAAGAGGCACGCAAGGCTGCCAAACGCGACGGAAGAGAATTTGACGAGAAACGATTCAAGAACACGCAATACAGCGGTCGACCAGATAATGCCAAGATAGCAAGCAAGGCAGCTGCCGACTCGCTTTTAGCCAAGCCTGCAACAGGACGTATAACTGTAAACGGCAAGGCTGCCGCCGACAGCTTGAACCGCATTATGGCTAAGGCTGCCGAGGACACTATGTGGATGAAGACCGAATACGTGCCTGTAACAAGCTTTATACACACCCTGAAGTTTGACACATATCGCCGTATATACCAAGCCTATAAGTCGCCTGCCGACTTCTATGCCGAGACCTACAACACAATAGGCTCATTTGGAGGCGACTCTATCTACGACAAGACAACCCACTATCGTTTGCAGAACACGTTTGCAATATCGCTTCTCGAGGGTTTCAACAAATGGGCAAAGGCTGGACTAAAAGCCTTCATCACATCCGACTTGCGCCATTTCACCCTACCCTCCCTAAATAGCGCCAGCACATCATACAACGAGCACAACCTCAGCATAGGTGCTCAGTTGGTAAAGTCGCAAGGCAGAACGCTGCACTACAACGTTATTGGTGAGACTTGGCTACAAGGCGAAGACGCAGGACAATTTAAGGTAGATGGCAATGTAGACGTAAACTTTGCACTCTTTGGCGACACAGTACGCCTACAGGCTAATGGTTTCTTCCACAGCCTCAACCCGTCGTTCTACTATCGCCATTATCACTCTAAGCACTTCTGGTGGGACAACGACAACATGTCGAAGATAATTCACTCGCACGTCGAGGGCCTGTTCAAGTACGAAAAGACCAATACTACCGTGCGTGTGGCATTCGACAACATAAAGAACCACACCTACTTTGCCATGGGCTACAACATCACAGACAGCAAGCTGCGTACTGCCAACACGCTCGCTGTAAAGCAGGCAAGCGGAGCTGTGAGCCTATTGACACTTGCCTTGCAACAGGACTTCAAGCTGGGTCCGCTGCGCTGGGAGAATGTGGTGACATACCAGAAATCGTCAAACAACGACGTTATACCAGTGCCCGATCTCAATATCTACACCAATCTGTATCTGCGATTCAAGATTGCAAGAGTGCTTAAGTGCGACTTCGGTGCCGATGCACGCTACTTCACCAAGTATTATGCACCCGACTATAGCCCGGCTCTTGGACAGTATTGTGTTCAGACCGGCAACAGCCGTACCGAGGTGGGCAACTATCCGCTGGTTAATGTATACGCCAACTTCCACCTGCAACACACTCGTTTCTTCGTGATGATGAGCCACGTAAATGCAGGTCAGGGCAACCGCGACTACTTCTTTACGCCCCACTATCCACTTAACGAGCGAATATTCAGATTCGGTGTGAGTTGGAATTTCTTCAACTAAGAAGCGCAAGCAAAACATCATAAAGAAAACAACCTGTAGGAGCATGACATAATGCCATATATCCTACAGGTTGTTGTTTTATATACTAAACCAAACGTACATCAATATCACTTTCCAATATAATATAACTGATACTGCAATACCATATATATTAAACTGCAGTACCATATATATTAAACTCCAGTACCAGTTGTATGGTACTGCAGTACCAGTTATATAGTACTGAAAAACGGTACTGGAGTATTCATAAAGACATATAGGTTAACGCTTTTAGTTAACTATCATCTGCCTTTATCCATATAAATAAAGTTGACACAGTCGGCTGCTTTCTGCCTTTATCCATATAAAAAGTTGAAACAGTCGGCTTGCCATCAGTTGGCAAATACAAGGGCAGCCGATGCAAGCAATCCGAATATAAACATATTGCGTGCCGTCATTCCAAGCACCCGGTTAAGCTCGGCACCTTTCCTTATACGTCGCATCTCGTTGAACGCCCATGTATGGAATGGCGTGTATATAATTAATAGCGATTGTGTCCATTGTCCGTCGTGCCAATCGAGTAACACAACACCGGCAATAGCCAGAATGGTGCCTACAAGTCCGAGCATAAGATACAAAACCAGTCCGCCACGCTCGCCAATGCGCACAATAAGCGTAAGCTTTCCTGCACGCCTATCATTGTCGATGTCGCGATAGTTGTTCACCACGAGCAATGTGTCAATAATCAGTCCGCAAGCTATCGACATCAATACCACGGCAAACGGAATAGACGTAAGCGCGGTAGGAGGAGCCGTGAGCCAATAGGTCATGCAAACTGGCACAATACCAAAGAATACGAGCACAAGCAAATCGCCAAGTCCGATGTACGAGAACGATATGGTATACAGAAAGCAGAAGACAACACATGCCAGTCCAACCATTATCATCTCCCAACCACCATAATATACCAGAGGCAGTCCAACGATGCAAGCCAAGAGAGTAGTAACGAATAAACCACTACGCATAGCCGATGCCGTTATCCATCCTTGCGCGCAGGCACGCTTCGGACCAAGACGTTGTTCGTCGTCAGTACCTTTCATAAAGTCGAAGTAGTCGTTAACAAAGTTGGCATCCACCTGCATTATCAAAGCAAACAGCATGCACAACACAGCCGGCACAACCCTAATTCCACACCATCCATACATAGCCACGGCACAGGCAATACCTATCATAACGGGCACGGCAGCACCGGTGAGCGTCTTGGGGCGTGCGGCAAGAATCCAAGCCTTAAGAGAATTAACCCTTACATTTGTTTCATCCATTATATTTGTTTTTATCTGTTATTGGTCTTTTTATCAATTGTTTCTTGCAAATTTAGCCATAATAAACTAATTTTGCAAGTAAATCTCTATATCATTCAATTATGGATACACGAAACGTAAGCCTCGACCTCATGGAGTTTGTCGAGCAAAACATACTGCCAAGATACAATTCCTTTGACAGGGCACACAACCTTTCGCA
>ENA-USZK01000326-USZK01000326.1-human-gut-metagenome-genome-assembly--contig:-NODE-326-length-27122-cov-5.343945_pt1 | contig 27122 bp, 28 predicted proteins | sample MGYA00250043_ERZ773534 | MGnify/ENA primary metagenome ERZ773534 (study PRJEB29103, sample SAMN06112056) | human gut metagenome | biome: human gut; feature: ankylosing spondylitis patient; material... | reverse complement strand
CGAGGGCAAAAGCCAGGCCTGACAAGCGCAAGACTGAAAAAGGCAAAGGAAAAAGAGGGACACGTCATTAACGGATGCGGCGAGGTGCATAGAAATAAGCGCATAGTGGTAAATATTGACCTTCAAGATTTTTTTGATAGTTTTCATTTCGGTAGGGTTTGTGGTTTCTTTGAGAAAAACCGCGATTTTGCCCTTCCACACGAGTTGGCTATTGTTATGGCGCAGCTAACATGCTATCAAGGTAAACTTCCACAAGGTGCGCCAACTTCGCCTATTATTACAAACTATATCTGTCAAACCTTCGATATGAGGATTATAAGAATTGCAAAAAAATATCATTTGGATTATACCCGATATGCTGATGATTTGAGTTTTTCTACTAATGATAAGAAATTCATTGAACAATGGGAACCTTTCTATAACGAATTAACTCATGAAGTTGAGCGGGCTGGATTTAAAGTCAATACCAAGAAAACAAGCGTTCAATATAGGGATTCACGCCAAACGGTAACGGGGCTAGTAATAAACAAAAAACTCAGTGTTGATCATAGGTATTACAAACAAGTGAGAGCAATGGCTGATTCACTCTATAAAACCGGATGTTTTGACAATAATGGCGTTGAAGGAACAGTTAGTCAGTTGGAAGGAAAATTTGCTTTTATCGATCAATTGGACAAATACAATAACATTAAAGATGTTAGTCAACAGCATTCTGTGTTTTGTCTTAACGGACGAGAAAAACAGTATCAAAAATTTTTGTTTTATAGATATTTTTTTGCACATGAAAAACCAGTAATTGTTACTGAGGGAAAGACCGATATTAAATATATAAAGGCAGCTTTAAAGAACCTTTATACAGAATATCCTGAACTCATCGAAAAAACACCAGAGGGACACTTTGAGTTCAAAGTGTCCTTTTTAAAGAGGTCAAAGAGGTTCAAATACTTTTTCCATATGAGCCAAGATGGTGCTGATGCCATGAAAAATTTGTACAACTTTTTTTCGGACAAGAATCCAAAGTATACAAATTATTTCAAAGTTTTTAGCGGATGCTCTGATAAGAATTTGTGTAATCCTGTAATTTTGATTTTTGACAATGAGTTGTCTAATAAGTGCAAACCATTACACTCGTTTGTTTCTCACATTGGATTATCATCTTCTGATAAAGATAGACTCAAAGAAGATCTTTGCATGAAAATAATTGATGAGGGCAATTTGTTCTTAGTGACAAATCAATTAGTAGACGGAAAAGCAGAATGTGAAATAGAGGATTTATTCGATGATACTACAAGAAACCATGTTATTGCCGGAAAGACATTTTCATCGAATGACAAAGCGGATAAGGAAAAGCACTATGGGAAAGAAATATTCGCCAATTTCATTCAGTCAAATTACAAAAGTATTAATTTTGATAACTTTAGACCGATGCTTAATAACATCGTAAAAGTAATTGCTGAATTCGCTGGTACAGAAGGATAATATTTGACCCACAGTAAACAAAGAAAAAGGCTCTGGAATCAAGCAATTCCAGAGCCTTTTTGGTCGGAGTGGCGAGGCTCAAACTCGCGGCCTCCGCATCCCAAATGCGGCGCGCTATCAACTGCGCTACACCCCAATAGTTATTAAATTGCGGTCATGTAAGTGGTCAAATCTGTGGTCAAACACAGTTTTGACCGCTATTTTTTGTTTTCCAAACCGCCCAAAAATCGCACGGTTGAAGGGCTTTCGGCGGTTGGCACCGATAAACGTCAGAAATGCCGTCTATGCTCCCAAACCACCCGCGCTCCCAGCTGCGCCACACCCGGATTTATTTAATTTTTGTGATTTCAGTATCTGTGGGATACTATGTGGTCGTTGCCTTATTATAACATAAATTAACGAAAAAATAAAGAGCTGAAACCGCCGTGTGTAAGGCTTTGTTGAGAATTTGCGGAAAGGTCAAAAATGTGTCCGTCTACGCTCCCAAACCGCAAATACAATCTTAAAAACATTCGATAGACACTATACTTTTTTCAATTTTGAGCCACCTACTAAACCACCTTGATTTTAAAATTCAAATAAGCGAGGGGCTAAACTTATATATGCTATTCTTTTGTGTCTGTATCGGTTTTGTTTTCAACTGTATTTTTTAATCGGCGGACGATATTTACAAGGAATTTCGGAATTGGTGTGCCTAACTCCGAGAGATTTTCGAGGATTGAAATTAATTCGTTGATGATGAGCCAAATCGTTACAATTAAACCGCAACAATATGTGACACCTATATCTACATTTGCCGCCGCTAAGCCTGTGCAGATTAAATAATCGACAACACCCGCAACAACCACAAGAGCGAGATAGCTTGCTTTTTTCAAAATTCCGATTAAACCTGTTTTACTTTTTAATTCGCCGTTTCTGTACGCCGATGTCAATCCTGTAATATAATCAATAAGCATTACAGCGATGAGCACGAGAATTGGGATAAGTAAGATATTAAAATATGATATCAAAGCACCGATAGCTACTGAAACAGTAGCCTGAATAATATTGTCTTTCATAGTTTAGTTATACCTCCAAATCAAGTTAAAGTAAGCTCAATACGGTCAATAGCCTTGCCCTTTGTTTCCTGCATAGCCGTCCTGCTTACTGTCTTTTTCGTCATCGTGCTGCCAATCGTAATAGTCTTCATTAACTGCAGAAACTCTGTATGTAGCCTTATAGTAGCTGCCGTGTGCGGATTTAACATCAGCAGGAGTTGTATAATAAATCTGTACAGCATCAATATCCATTCCGAGAATACCGGCATAGCCGTTTACATCATCATTAAGATTAAAACCTGTAACCCAGCTAAGCCAGTTACCGCCTTTAATATGCACTCTGTACTTAATCTTACCTTTTGTTACTTTGATTGCAAGACCGCTGATTGCCTCGCCGGCAATGCCTGCGAAGTCTGATAAACCTTTTACAGTTGGTAACCACTTACCGCATGCAAATACGCAATATTCAATCGTAGGTTTATCATCTTTTTCAACTTTTGATTCCTCTTTGTTTTCAGAATTACTCTCAAGTTTATTTAAAAACTGTTCCTTCCACAGCTTGTCCTTTGCTGATGAACCGCACCAGAAGCCCGGGCAGATTTTACCGTTAGCATCATAATGGCGAATTACTTTGTCTTTTTTGATGTTATACTTTTTCATAAGTCGTTGAGCAAGTAAGATTACATTTTCAAGTGTCTTGCCTGTGCATTCTGTTGTTGAACCTGCAATTTCAATTCCGATTGAACGGCAATTAATATCCCAGTCGCCTGCATGCCAAGCAATATTTTTGTCAGCGACAGATCGTACAACCGTTGTATCATCGACAAAATAATGTGCAGATGTTTCAACTACATTATTCTTAAAGTAGTTACCGTTGTTTTCTGCTGTGTCGCCGTTGTTGCCGGTGTAATGAATAACAAGTGTATCAATTTCCGAAGATTTTCTGTTGCTCTCTGTAAAATTACCTTTGTTGCACCATATTTCTTTAAATTTATACGACATATTTATACCTCCCATACAGCCATAACGGCGTTATAATATTCCTCTGAAAGCTCGGCTTTAAGTATTTCTCTGTCATTTTCACAATTCATATATGCGTTGCGAACATTGCCGCCAACCTGCATTTCTGTGCCGTCGATAACAACAAACTTCTGTCTGAGTACGCTCACGCTGTCCTTCGTGAGCATATCAAGCGTGATTTTTTCTTTGATTTCCATAGTAATTCGCTCCTTATTTGATTATGTATGTAATAATGAAATTCATTTTTTCGCCCTCTGCAAATTTATCGGACGGTGAACTTATGTAAATCCACGAACCGTCTATTCTCACATTACGCAATTTATTCGCTGTAGAATATACGGCAATACTTGCAAGTTTACTTTCTGTTTTTGACGGGAACGGCAAACCCGACATTTACAAATAGTTTGTATCCGCCAACATACTTGTAATATTTACAGACACAGTAACTGCGTCGCCGTTCTTTACATAAACGAATTTTCCCGCACTGCCCTCATAAATTGTCTGCGTCGGAGATAATTCTCCCGAACCGATTTCGTTATTCGCTGCATCATATTTAGTTGCCAAAGCGGTTTGGGTTGTCTTTTCAAATGCAGAAACTTCGTTTGCAACATCTAAGACACCTTCTGCAACTTTATCAGGTAAATAGATTGCTTCGCTCTCGGAAATCATAATTTTAGATACTTTGAAAGCCCCTGTTCCGTAATAATCAAAACGAATCAAAATATAAGTTGTATCTTCAGCTGTTGTGAAAGAGCCAAAACCCTTTTTTAATTCAAAGCGAGTAGCGGCTGTATTAATTCCATTTAAAAAGACATACGCTCCGCAATTCGTAGAAGATGGAAGCCATGAAAAAAAATATTTTGTATTTGGCTTTACTGCTATTCTCATAGCTTGCGGGGCTGATGAAGTCCATCCGTTTGTGTATGCCCCGCTTTTAGTGGTTGTTAAAGAAATTGATTTTCCATTATAATCAACATTATTTAGTGTGCCGCTATAAACCGGAGTAGTAAGCTCTTGTAATCCTTTTGCCCAGGCATCAAAATCAAAAATATTATAAGTTGCAATTAAATCAGCTTTTTTCTCAATATTTTGATTAAGTGTATTAGCACTGTTATACACAGTGCCGCTTGTAACATAATTTGGGCTGTTTGCCGCAGGCACGGTATCAAACGGCATTTTGTTAAGTTTATTATTTAATGCCTTATCCATATATGTTTTGTCGTAAGCATCGTTAATTCCGTAACCGGCAAGAGTATCCGCCTTATCAGCTTTAAGATTAATCTTCATTGTCACTGTTTCGTCAAGGTCTGTTATTTCATCTTCAAGCTCGGTTTTATCTGCCTTTGCAGATAAGGCTGTGTTAATCGCAATTATTCTCTCACTTAGCGTGTTGATGTTGCCACCCGCAAGCACTATGTCTATGCTGTTGTTGTAGATACCGTCGTCCATATGATTTAAGTTTGTTGCGTTCAGCGCCAGAACAGCTCCGTCAACCCAATTAATTTTGCTGTAACTCATTTATCTCATCCTTTCCTAAATATTCTGTACCTTCTGCCGTCAGCCTTACTCTCATGCCGTTAGTGCCTTTCAGCGTTCGTTCAAGGATAAAACTGTCGACCGTTTCCGTGTCCGTAAAGCCTGTTTTTATGCTCACCTTGTCGCCACATTCGAGCCACCACCTGCCGTAAACATCAGCTTTAAAAGGCCTGTAAGCATACAAATTGTAAAAGATGTAGTTGTTACCTTTATTATCGTTAAAACTTGTAACAATACCTGCAATGTCGGTACAGCAAGCAGTAATTATGTTGTCCGATATATACCAACTTTGTTTTTCTTCTTCTGTATGACCGTACGAAAAATAGCTGTCCTTGTTGTACTTAAACTTAACAAGATTAATACTGCGTGTTGTGTATTCCTCAAAGTCGAGGTTGCTGTAGTTGTCAACGACCTCGGTTTTAGGATTTAAAATTTGAATAAACTTTATCTTGCCCTCTCCGCTCATAATTGCAAAACAAGCATTAAGTTCGCAGTACGCACTCAACAAGTCCGCTATCGTGGTTTTGTCATTGAAAACCGATTTTACAAGATCCAATTTCAGCGACAGCTTATTGCTGTCATTAAAGCCTGTAAATTCGTTTTCGTAATCATAATTACTTAAAAAGTTGCCGCAGAGATATACTCTCAAATCATATAAACTTATTTTTGGCGAATAAATCGCAAGGCTTGTAAAGTAGTTGTAAGCGTATTTTTGTGAAGCGAGGTATAAATCGTCATATGCGATAATTTCCTTTACCGCCCTGTTTTTCTGTCTTGATGAGCTGTTGACAGTACCGCAGAATAGCGACACCTCAATAACTCCCGACTGATAACCGCAATATAAATCTGCACTCGGCAATACTGAATACGAGGGAAATAAAAGCCCCTTGCTGTATGACTGTTTCATCATAACTTTAATGCGTTTGCCGTTGAGCTCTGTGTCAACATTTATCACTCTTACAGTAAGCTGACCCGCAATACAGCCGCCGAGTTTAAACTCCTTGCCGTCACTGATTGCCTGCGTAAGTTCAAGACTTTCAGATATAATATTCTCGCCAGTGATGTCTGGAATATCGTCGTCAGGAAAGCTGATAATTATTTCCCTTTGCAAGCTGTCATTGAGCAGTTGCTTTTTGACCTCATCTGTTAAATTTATCATACCGCTCCCCCTTAATACTCAATAAGTTCAATGCTTATCGGGTTGTAGAGAATATCGGTCTTGCTTGCGTCCATAACCGAAAACTCAATATCTGGAATATAGAAATATCCGCTGTCATATGAGTTTGTTTCATCGTTCCAGTAGGTAACATAGCATTTGCGTTGTACTGTGTTCACGATTGCAGAATTAATAATATTCTGCATATTGATTTTCTCGTTCAAGTGCAGAATGTGGGTAGAAAAAGTAATGCTTGTCTTACCTGTCGGCAGTGTTGAACGCTGTAAACCGCCGTTATCGTCACGCTCGGCATCGTTGTCCATACGCTGATCAGGTGTTGACAAATATTCAGCGAAATAGTTATTAGGAAATTCGGTATCTCCAAATTTTAGTAAATAACTTTTATAATTTGACATCCTGCACCTCCTTTACGCAAATGCCGATTTGCCGTTATGGCGGTTTTTATAAAGCTCGTTTTGCTTTACGATTTCGTTAAAAATATCATTGCCGTTAATTTCAGCGACAAACTGATAGTAGTTACCGCCGTTGTTTCTGAATATTACGAACATCTCATACAGCTTTTTAAGATACGACAGAATTTCGCCGAGAATTACCGTATCCTGACCGCCCGAATTGTCGAGCATACCCTGTAACTTGTTAAGCGGCGCAATAACTTCCGGATTGCCCGAATTAGCGCCTGCGTTATCTCCGACTACCGCAAGTGTCGGTGCTTTGACAAGTCCGCCTGTTGCAAGTCGTGGAATGAGAGGCGGATTTTCAGGCATTGAAAAACTCCAATCCTGTCCGATGATAGAACCAATAGCCCCTGCAATTCCGCCGATTGCATCGATAACACCCGAAACAAAGTTATAAATGCCTGTCCACAAACTGTTGATACCGTCAATGATAGCATTTACAATAAATTTGAACACCGCACCGATACCATCCCAAATGCCCTTGAAAAAGTCGTGAATACCTTGCCAAGCCTTTCCCCAGTTGCCCGAAAAAACACCTGTTATAAAGTCAATAAGACCGCCGAACGATTTTAAAATACCGCCCACAACATCGCCTATAACTCTGAATACTGTTTCAAAAATGCTTTGAATATTTCTCAGTACCGTATTAAACACAGGGCCTAATGTATCGCTTATGAAATTCACAAACGGTAAAAGCCAATTATTCCATATTGTTGCAATATAATCGCAAGCCTTGCCAAAAACAGTCCATAACTGTTCAAAAATCGGTTTAAGGCAATCTGTCCATGCGGACTGAAATACTCCGACAATGAAATTCCACGCAGGCATAATCCAATCATTATAAACATTCATAAGCGTTGTGCCGATATTAAGGAACATATCGCACACATTCTGAAAAATCTCAGAACCGCCCTCGCCGTCCCACCAGCCAAGCAGGAAGTTACCGATGTCTGAAAATACGCCGCCCACGAAGTTCATAACATCTGCCATTTGAAGTTGAATATTGTCAAAAAATTCTCCGATAGTTGCACCGTCATTGTCAATCCATTTTACAAGTGATTCGGTAGCTAAACTAAAGCCCTCCGAGAAAATCGTTCCGACCGCACCGCCGAAATCTGTAAAACCGCTTAAAAGATTTGAAATTGCGTCCTCCATTTGTGGGCGAACTCTGTCAACGCTCTGCCCGATGACATCAAAACCCTTTTCAAAGAATGTCGATAAATTATCGTAGCCTTTGCTGAAATTGTCGCCAATGGTTGTAATAAAGCCGTTGATTTTATTCTTGTCCCTATCAAGCCATTTTGCAACACCGCCCGTCAGTGTTTGCAGCCGTTTACCGCTAACCTGTACCACTCCGCCGACAAATGAACCTACCGCACCGAATGCAGATTTACCGACCTTTTGCACCTGTTTAAGATAATTTTGAGCTACCGGAACAGAATTTTTGAATATCGACTCACAATTTTTGCCGATAGCCGACCAATCAACCTTATTAATGCCCTTTTGAACATTATCCACAAAACCTTTAAATCCGCTCTTTTCGTATAGATTTTTAAAAACACCCGAAACACCGCTGTTTGTGTCTTTAACAACAGTATTTGCGACAGAAGTACCATTGCTTGCCGATGTGCTGCTTGCGGAAGTATCAGAACCGCCGCTATCGGATTTAGTGAGAACATTCAGCTTGTCAAAACCTGCAACGCTGTTCTTTGCTTTTTCTGCACTATCCGCAACACTTTCTAATGAGTTTGAACCGCTTTCTGCCTCATCGGTCAAATTTTCTGCCGAGCTTGCAGCGGCTGAAATGCTGTTTGCTGTATCATCTCCGTCCCAGTTGAACAGCTTTGAAAGCGCATTTATCGCCCCTTTGGCGTACTCTGTAAGTTTTGCGATAGCTGATGACAACTTTTGTACAATGTTAGTTGCTACTTGAAGAATAGGTTTACCCACAACCGCAAGCAACTGATTCCAACTCTCTTTTAAGTTGCCTGTTACATTTTCCCAACCGTCTGATTCTCTGCTTGCTTGTCCGATAGCACCCGAAAGTTTATTTGCGTCTTTTACCATTTCAAGTAAAGTAAGCTGTTTTTGTGATTCTGAAAGTTCCGTAAACGATTTACCATACAGCTTATTAGCCGCCGCATTTCGTGTGGTTTCAGTACAGGACAAACCGAGTGCGGCATCATTTTCAAAGTTGCCTTTCAAGAATGATTTCAGGCTTTCTGCGGTATCTTCAAGCGAGCGGTCATAATATGCCGCACTGTCAGCCGTTACCTGTAAAGCCTCCTGCATCATATTCAGTGCATTGACACTGTCCATACCTGTTGTTTTTGCAAAAGCATAAATACTCGTTCCCACACCCTGCAAGCGTGTTTTCAAAATACCACTGTTTTTAGATACCGTAGCAATAGCACTTTCAGCTTGTGACTGCATTGAGCCAAATGTTTGTTCAAACTGCGAATTTGCGGCATTAACCTCTGCCGCCGATTCAATGCACTGCTGACCGAATTTCTTAACAGCGGCAACCGAAAAAGCAGCCACAACCGCTGTACCGAGTTTTTTTAACTTAGCAGACATCTTATTGCTTACGCTGTTTGCCTGCTCCTGCACTGCATTAAGCGATTTAGAAAAGCCTTGCCTGTTCAGTACAAGATTTAAGCCGATTTCGCCAACTGTAGCACTCATTTCTCACACTCCTTTCGATATAAAATAAAGGGCGTAACGAAATGTGACACCCTTGTGGTATAAAAACAGCGCACACCCGAAGATGTACGCTGTATAATTTGATAAAATTTTAGCCACCCCGTTTGGAGTGGCTTTTACAATGTTATAATATTTAACATTTATTAAATATTACCAAAAATATACATAAAAGTCAAGAATTTTATAAAAATAAACAAAATTGTATGCAATATTTACATATTTGCAAATATCATTTCAAAGTCATGCAAGGCTATGTTTATGTCAGCCTGCGTGCGTTTATTTGCTGTGCGTGAACGCCACTTGTTGCGTATTTTATGTTGAGATGATGTAAAGTTCTTCAAAACATTTTCATCGTTCTCAAGGCGAATTTGAGCTGTTCTCGCAAGAGGCGTGTCAGCTCCCAAGCCACACAGCAGAGAGCTGAACTCCGCCCAAGTCATCTTTTTAAAATCTTCGGAGTAAATGCTCACCCCGTACTCTGACTTAAAACTCGATACGATTAAATCGAAATCATCTATTAAGTCGTAGCCGGGGTCTGAATTTCCCCCTCGCTGTCATTGTCGGCGATAAGCTCTGTTGCTGTCTTAATAACAGTTGAGAGGTCGGCAAACGAGAGATGAAGTTTTGCAATCTTTTCTCTGTTCTCCTCGTCAAAGAGAAGCTCAATCGCAGATAAAATGTCAGTGCTTGATATACCGTTCTCGCTGTCGAAAAGAGCAATAGCCTTGATAAAAGAAATTGCGTCGTTGTTGACCTCAATTTCAGTGCCCTTAACCAAAATTTTTGGCTTTTCCTCAAAATTGAGTTTGTTTGTAATATCAATGATTTTTGACATTCTTTATACCTCCTTAGGCTGCCGGTGTGTATTCGGGCTTGCCGTTTGACATAACCTCAAATTCAAGAGGTGCAACACCTGTGCTTGCGCCTGCGCCGTTTGCTGTTACAGAGATAACCGCATTCTTGAAGAGTACGCTTGCACCGTTCGGGAAAGTCCACTTAAACGGAAGCTGTGCGGCTGTGCCGTTCTTAAACGCAAGCTCTGCGATTTCATCGTTGCCCGCGTCACCGATTGTACGCTTGCCCTTTACAGAGATTGTAACGCTCTTGGCTGTCATAAGTCTTGACTTCCAACCCTCGTTCTCAAATGCTGTCCATTCCTCAACGCCGTTATCAAATGCAACCGAAAACTCCTCGCAATTTGCGATTGCTGTTGTGGCGGTGTCTGTACCTGTCTTACCTACCGCAAACTGATTTTCGTAACATGGATAAACTCCACTTGATACTGCCATGATTATTTACATCCTTTCATAATAAAATTTAACTTCAATGACTTGCTCATAAACGCCCTTGTCGTCTGTGCCTACATCAATAGGCTCAGGGGTGAGTAGCTCGATTATATAAATTGTGTGTTCGTTGATTTTAACATTCTTAATGCTGTATAGTGTTTCAAACAGCTTGCGTGCCGCTTGCTCCGTTTCCTTTGCGTTGTTGTTCCAATGCAGGAGCAAGGACACACACATTGTGCTGTATGTGCTCTCATCACCTATTGCCCTTGCAGGAGCGCCCGACTGCTTGAGAGAGTACACGCCGATTGACTTATCCTGTTTGTTGTCGAGCTTGCCAATGTAGTAATGCTCAGCATTTGTTACACTTTTCAGCCAATCTCTGACGTCTGATAAATAAATCAAAGTCCTGCCTCCTGTTTGTAAAATCGTGCAAATGCCTTTTGACAAAAGTTTTGTCGTGTACCGCCCTTGAGCCAAGGAATGAGCCACTTACCTCCTGCCGCTATGTTTTCATCTCTGCTGAAATTATATTCAGGGTGAAAATACAACCGTCTGGCATACGGCGTACTTGATACGATTTTTGTTTCCCCATTCGCAAGGTTTGAGTAGTCGGCAAATGTGCTTTCGTTCTGCAAATTACCCGTATCAAAAGGCATAACCTGACTGTTTTTAATCTGTCTAAGCAATGCGTCTGTGGTATTGCGCAATGCCGTCTGCTGTGCTTTATCAAGCTGCTTTAATAAAGGCAAATTCAGCTTGATTTTTGATGTTACCGAAAAACTCACTAAATCACATCCAATTCCGTATAATTCACTGTACCGTCAGGGTTGCGGTGTTTTGTACCTTGTACGATGTTACGCTTTACTCCGTCAAGCACTACAAAGCCTGCGCTCAAAGTCGGGGTGTCGGGAGCAATGTCACCGTCAAAAAGCAGCACTGCAGACACCTGCACGATTTTCTGTTCTTTTGTGTATATGGTCTTTGCTTTTGACTGCATATTGCAATGAGCATTACCCGCAAACAAATTAGTGTTCGGCAATAAGGTGTCTGACGGGTATATTTCTCCGCAGTGGAAGGCAACAACAGGAGAGCCGTCCTCGGTTATTCCCTCACCGTAGATTGTGACCTCGACAGGAGTTTTACAGAACTGCTTTTTTACAAGTGACGGAAATTTCAAAACATATCACCTCATATTGCAGGATAACAAAGCCCTGTTGATTTAAGCAGAGAGTAGAGGTCCGCAGGAATTGCCACACCGCTTATGCACATCAAATTCCAACTTGCGCCAAACTCCATACCCACACCGTTGATGTTGTAATTTTTCAGATAAGAATTAATCATATCAGCGTTTTCTTCTTCAAAAGCAGTAAGTCTGCTATGCACTCTGCCGATGATTCTCTTCTGCATTTCCGAAAGTTTTTCAAAATCAATGCGGTTAAAGGTTAGAATGTCGATGTGAGCGGCGGAGATAATGCTGTTTTCATCTCCGCCCTGCTGTTCAATGTAATCGGCAAACATAGATTTACTCCTTTGTGTCTGATTTGATATTCTCTTTAAGTTTTTTGTTTTCGGCTTTGAGCTTTGAATTTTCTTTCTTCAAAGTATTGTAATCATCAACAGAAATTTTCTTGCCTAAGCCGTATTCTTTGATTTCACCATTGTCGTCCTGAATATCATAACCACGAGATACATAAGTCTTAGCTTCCTCATCTGTATTGACTGTATATGACTTATTGTCTTTAATTGCTTTCATTTTTGCTCACCTCGCTTTAAGCCTCTGCGTGAATGATTACGCCCTGCTTCATAAGTTCATCAATGGCAAAAGTACCATTGACTTTTCTGTTCTGATATATATAATTATCAGCTGTTCGGCTGTCAGAACGCGGAGTATAGACATTGATATATGAATACTTAACTCTTGATACCTGTGCTTCCGGGTCAATAAGAATATAGTCAATCTGCTTAGCTGAGCTGTCAGCAACACAACCGTTTGTAAAATCAAACAAAGACTTCATTCTTGAGCTTGGCACTTCTACAATCTTATCAATATCATCAACGGAACGAACACGGCGGTCAATGCCCTTTGCGGAACTGATTTCAAGTGTTCTCTGAATACCCTCTGCATTCTTCAAAAGCTTTTTGTACTGTGGTGTCGCATAAAGAATAACCCTGTCGAGCGGTACACCTGCTTCGGCAAAAGCCTCAAGGTTATCGTCAAAATCTGCAAGCACATTCGCCGCAGTTAATGCAGTAGTTTTTACTGTTGCACCAACTCGCTTAGCTTCTGTATAAAGCTTGCTGTAAGTATAACAGTCGAGTTCAGGTATAGCCTGTGTTTTTTCAAAGCGTGTCTGAATATTTGCGATAGTTACTACCATATTTGTTTCGTCAACATCAATAGGGTCGATAGCAAACTCAATATCTCTGTCGTGGTCAAGGGTTTTGGTTTCGTAACCGTTTGAATATGTACCCGAATTAAAACCGCCTGCACCTCGTGTATGGTCTTTATAACCGCTGACCGAGAGTTTCGGGATTTTAATATCCTTACCGTTGATAATCTGAATGTCAGAGTTTGAGTGGTAAAGGTCATCACAAGTAAGGGCTTGACCGTACAATTCTCTTAAAACATTACTGAAAATAGTTGCGTATTCTAATACTGCCATAATTATTTACCTCTTTTCTTACTTTTTCGATTTGATGCCGAAAATTCCTCTTAAGGCATCTTCTGTTAAATTTTTGTTGCCGTTGCCGTCACCGCCGATTTTCTGAACACCGCCAGCGTTTTCGCTTGCTTTTGCTTTGAGTGCAGGAATATCGTCAAGCACTTTCTTAACCGCCTCGGTCAGCTTTTCTGTGTTGATTTTGCCGTCTGCCGTTACAGCCGAAAAGTCCGCCATTTTGAGTACATACGGAATGCTTGCCACATCTACGCCCTGTTTTACGGCTTCGAGGGTTGCCGACTGATTGACTTCTGCCGTGAGCTTTGCGTTGTTTGCGGATTCAACTTCCGACTGAATTTTCGCAATGTCGGGTGTGTTCTTGGCTTTCTGCTCCTTAAAAGCACCGATTGCCCGTTTCATCTCATCTGCTGACAATCCCTGCTCCTTGAAGTATGACTTTAAAACCGTATCTTCGGCTACGCTCTGCTTGCCGTTAATAAGACTTGCAAGCTTGTCATAATCAAACGCAGGTGCAGGGTTGCCCTGCGGTGTCGGCTGTGTTTCGTTTGGGTTAGGTGTTGGGTTATTTTCTGCCATATTTTATCAATCCTTTCAGTTATCGGGTGTCTCCCATAGTCAGTTTATAGAGTGTCTCTCTGTTTCAGTTTTTCTCGGTGTCTCCCGTAGTTTAATGTCTTCGGACAATAAAAAAGCACCTTACATATTCGTAAAGTGCTTAATCTGCTTTTTCTGTTTTAACTGCTTTGGCTCTCGGCTTTTTGGGAGTGTCAGGCTTGACCTCTTCTGCAAAACCACCGTCAATGAGTTCCTTTGCTCTCTGCTCGGAGCATTCAAAAACTTCATTAATCGGTCTGTTAATAAACCCCTCGGTTTTATCGTTGAACGATGTAATTACTCTTACTTTCATTTTGTCACCTCATTTCTTAGTAATTCCGATAAAAACGCTTAAGGCAAGCCTAACGGCAATAAGCGCCCAAGCTGTCACAAAGCAAGGTGTGGGAACAACTAAACCGTTTGCTTCAAGCACATATAGCACAATGAGAAAAGCAAGCATATTATCACCACCTTTCGGATTTAGGGTATTAAAAAAGCACTCAATCCGATTGATTAAGTGCTTTAATTGGTTATTGAATTTTTAGTATAACAAACCCTCTCTTGTTACGGAGCGATTAATGTTTATGCAGTTTCTTTTTTTACTTGCTTCATATTCTCTTTTTTTGCGTTCATTGCTTCTGATTCAAGTCTTGCAATTTCCGCTTCTATTTCCACATTTGACATATTTTTTATTTTGTCGGGAATAATAACCCTATCATCTATGAAATATTTTTTATCAATCATCACAAGACACCTCCCAAAATTTTATATCAAACGATTGCGATAGTTGATTGATTGTATTAATTTGAGCATCAAATTCAGAAAAGCCATTATTCATATATTTTTGAATATACAAATTATAAAGATTCGGGTTAATTATTTCATTGGAATAATACCCATAAATTTTACCGTTATGGCAAGCCACAAAACATTTTTGGTAAGCATTGTTAGCACAAGAGTTAAAATCTTCTATACTCGGCGGCATACTGCTTGGGTGTGTATGAACGGTCACAATACTATTATTTACCCGAATAGCTTTTCTTATTCTATCGGTATATCGTATTGTTCTCTCATCAGTACTGTCTGTCACAGACAACAGAACATCTCCTGAAGAACCGTCAATCCAATACATATCCTCAAAAACAGTTCCACTTCTATGCTTTAGCGCTTCCTTAGCACAATCATAAAGTGATTTGTTGACTGCTTGATTATCAGTTGCATTATCGTATTTTCGTTTATATTCGCCACTGTCAATATATGTTTTATTAACAAGTGTGCTTTTGTTACGCCCATACCTCTGGTTCTCAAGAGCCACGTTATCACTTCCTGACTTCATTATAACAGCTTTTTGAGATTTTGCAACAGCTTTAGGCGAAATATCTTCTGCGTTTTTAACCTTTTCCGCCAACTTATCCGCCCTGCCGTGCCACTCGTCTGCTCTTGCTTTAGCAAACTTCTTGTTATCCTCGTCAAGGCTGTATTTTGCCCTGCGGTCAAAGCGTTCGGCTTGCTTTTCTGCGTGCTGTTGCTGTACTTCAAGTCCTCTTTGGCGGTCAAGCTCTGCAAGCTCGTCATCGGAGAGAGGTCCGCCCAAATCGTCAAGTTCAGGGTAGTAGGTGCTTGTACTGTCCTTACAGCGTGGGTGGAAAAGTCCCTCCGCTATGGCGGTTGAAAGCAGCGGATAATCACCGTCCGATTTTTTGCCGTTTGAATACACATCATCGATAAACACCTTGCCGATATATTTTGCACAATCAGGGCAGCCGCCCTGCCTTGCCGCTTTGCCTGCGGTAGAAATTCAGCCGTATAAACCAACGGCGGGGTAAAATAAAAGCACCTATGCAATCAAATGCAAGGGTGCTTAACGCAGTAAATACGACCCTAACGGTGTTCCGCAGATTATACAGCCTTTTACAGCTCATTATTTAAGACATACTCACGCAACGAACTTGTTTTATGCTGGTTACGATGTACTTTATGTGCAACATCAGCTTGGCCACAGCAAGCCCGAAACAACGATGAACATATATACACATTTTGTTCAACAAAAGGAAAAGACTAATGTATCAAAGCTTGATAGTTACCTTGCACAAAATGTAAGCTAAAAGTTTGTGCAGGTTTTTTCGCAAAAATGCTCCGAGAAGTTTGATTTTTTCTCGGAGCATAATTTTTTGAGCCACCTCTTGAGCCACCTGTTTGCAATTTTTTATACCTTTTTACATAGTTTTTAAGTGGATAATATAAAACAACAAACCGCACTAAAGAGCCTGAAAATGGCTTAATAGTGCGGTTTTTCTATGGTCGAGGTGACAGGACTTGAACCTGCGGCATCTTGGTCCCAAACCAAGCACTCTACCAAACTGAGCTACACCTCGAAATTATTTAATTTTTGTCGCCTCAACAAGTCAGCTTCATTATTATATAACATAAAATTTGATTTGTCAACAATTATTTTTAATTTTTTTGAAACTTTCGTGATTTTTATTTTTCTTTAATTGACATACGCTGTTATGGGGTATAAAATATGATTACATTGATTAAATATATTACTTTGAAGGGCGGTTTTATATGTCTGACAATACAAAACTAAAAATCTCAAACGGGTTGAACGAGGATAAATATTCTGTAAAAAGCAAGTTTGTCAACTTCTTTTTGCTTGCGATGTTTACGCTCTTTCCCCTATTTTACACGGATTACTACTATAATATAAGACACGACAAATATTATTTTTTTCTTGTTGTCACTGCGGTGCTTGTTTTGATGATTGGCGCTGTTGCAATCACTAATTCCGATTCGCAAAGCGAAACAAAAAACAAAGCCGAATCCGTGCCTTGGTACAAAAAGTTATCGTTTACGGACTATGCATTTGGTGCATTCATTTTGGTATGCACCGTATCCACTGTTTTTTCTCAAGATCCTGCCGATGCTTTCTTGGGTCTTAGCGGAAGAAACAACGGTTTATTGCTGATGATTTTTTATGCGGTGGTTTATTTTTTAATTACCAGATTTTTTTGTTTTAAAAACTATGTCTTTGTTGCCCTTGCAGGTTGTTCAATTGCAATATATCTGCTTGATATTCTCAACTGTTTTTACATAGATCCGCTTGGAATGTTTGCAAGCCTTACAGATGAGCAGACAATCACAAACTTTACCTCCACAATTGGCAACAAAAACCTTATGTCAAGTTTTATCTGCATTGTTATGCCCGTAACCGTCGCTTTTTCGGTTATAAGCAAAAATCGTAATCACCGTATCGTTTATCATATTTCGTCCGCATTCGGTTATATGGCTCTTATGACAGCCGACAGCTACTCGGGTATACTTGGTCTTGGCACTGTTTTTGCCGTGCTTTTAATATGGTTTTCACGCAGCGTTGCAAGACTTAAAAGATTTTTCCTCGCAACAACAATTATGCTGTTAAGCGGCAAAATTCTTCGTTTGTTTTCCTTTTTTATGGGTGACAAATCAAAAGGTATCTCGGAATTTCAGAGTCTGCTTGTTTACTCAAAAATCATATGGGCGGCAATTGCATTGTTCGCAATAATTACCGCAATTTTATTTTTTGCAGACAGCAAAACTCCCGACAAGACTTTACCGCTTGCCGTTCCTATTATAATCGGCAGTATATTTGTTGCCTGCATTATTGCAATGCTTTTTGCCGTATATTATTTCAGCGTAATTGACACAAAAACAAATATCGGCTTTTTGAAAAGTTTTTTGAGATTTAATGACAGCTGGGGTACTCACCGTGGCTATATGTGGATAAGGTCTTTCTATATATTCGGAGATTTTTCTCTTTACAACAAACTTTTCGGATGCGGACCTGACACCTTTGCCACAGTGTTTGAACCGTATTTTGAGGGGCTTAAACATTACGGTGACAGCTCCACAAACTGTGCCCACAACGAATACATAAATTACCTTATTACTACGGGAATTTTCGGACTTGCTTCTTACCTTTCGATAATTTTCGGAGCGCTGAAAGGTGCGATTAAATCCGCAAGTAAAAATCCGATTGCAATTGCTTTTGCGGTATCTGTTATCAGCTATGCCGTGCAGGCTGTGGTAAACCTTGCTCAACCGATTACAACACCGCTTTTTATTATTTTTATTGCACTTTGCGAGGCAGTTACCCGTAAGCAAAAAACAACTGAATAAGCACAAACAAGACAGCCTATATACTAAGCTGTCTTGTTATTTTTTACGCAGCTTTTCTGCGTGATGTATGCCTTGTTGCCGCATTTCGTTTCTTATTTTTTTGTTGAGATTGGGGCTTTTTGAACAATATTGACTTTACGGGATAACGCATAGCGTAGCTTATAATTACGAAAATGCAGACATTAACATATAAATCAGCGTCAGGCATTTGTACAACTCCTTAAGTTTATTTGGGGCTTTGTTATAATTAGCTTAAATGACAAAGTGAAGTTCCTAAACTTAATTTTTGGTAAATTCCACATTCAATAACTATCCTTTCAGACAATGATAAACGACTCATATTTTCCTGCTTTCCGCAGACAGTAACCGTTTTCATTTTACCATACTCTTTTGTCAAGGTGAACCCGTGGTATTTCTCGTTTTTTCCTCAAAAATCCGGACTTCACTTTGGCAATTTAGGTAGGTTATAATTAAATTATACAGTACCGGCTGGGTAATAAACAGGACTTTGCTATGATGTTTGCCGATTTTTCAATAATATTTTTTCAGTGTATTTAACGATTATAAAAGTTTGATCAACCTTAAGGCTTGACATAAATTTTAAAATTTTTACAAAAACAAAAGCGCAATAACCACAGTTACCGCACTTTTATTTTGAAAATATAAATTAGAAAGATTTTTAAACCAACATAACTTACTTTTATTAATCGTCAAAATTAGGAGTTTGAATTGCATCGTAGCCGGTTTCGCCTGTACGGATTTTTACCGCCTGCTTTAAGTAGTAAGTAAAGATTTTACCGTCACCCGGATTGCCTGTAAACGCAGTCTTTTTAATAGCTTCTATGGTTTTTGCTTCCCATTCTTCTGATGAAACAACTATTTCAAACTTGATTTTAGGCAATACCTGCACATCTACTTTTTGACCTCTTACATATTCGGACATACCTCTTTGAATACCGCAGCCTACAACCTGATAGGCTGTGATTCCGTTTACGCCTATATCCATTAACGCTTTTTTTACATCGAGGAACATTTCCTCTCTTACAACAGCCTCTATTTTAATAAGCTGAACTTCGTTATTGTTATCCATATGTTAATCCTCCGTTAATTATCAAGACCGTTAAATGACGGGTAAGCAGATTCACCGTGCTGTGTAATATCAAGTCCGAGCATTTCGTCACGCTTGCTTACTCTGATTTTACCTGTAATAATTCTTGTTAAGCCGTAACAGATAAGTGTACCTGCAACTGCAATTACAAGTGTAATTACAATACCTAAAGCCTGTGCGCCGAACTGAGCAAACTCACCGTAGATAAGTCCGTTGCCTGCGTCTGCGTTAATAGCTGTGCTTGAGAACACACCTGTAAGAAGTCCGCCCCAGATACCGCCTGTACCGTGACAGCTGAATGCGTCGAGTGCGTCGTCAAAGCCGAATTTCTTTTTACCGAATGAAATCATAAGGTAGCAAACAGGGCTTGTTGTAAGACCTATAATTACTGCCGCCCAAATCGGAACAAAACCTGCGCCCGGAGTAATGCCTACAAGACCTGCAACCATACCTGTGCTTGCACCGATAAGTGTAGGCTTTTTGTTTTTAATTACATCGCAAAGCATCCAAGAAAGGATTGCGGCTGCCGCAGAAACGGCTGTTGTCATAAATGCATGTGCAGAAAGTCCGTTTGCCTCAAGTGCAGAACCTGCATTAAAGCCGAACCAACCGAACATAAGAAGTGAAGCACCTAAAACTACTGTAGGAATATTGTGGATTCTGTAGTTAGCGTGTTCGTAATCGTGGCGTTTGCCGAGGATAATGCAAAGGACAAGAGCTGATACACCCGAACTGATGTGAACAACATCACCGCCGGCAAAATCAAGAGCACCGATACCGTCAAGACCGAGAAGTCCGCCGTCTGCCCATACCATATGAGCAAGAGGATAATAAACAATTAAAGACCAAAGAATGATAAATACGAAAAGTGATTTAAACTTCATTCTGCCTGCAACAGCACCTGTAATAAGAGCAGGAGTAATAATTGCAAACATCATCTGAAATCCGCAGAATACCATATTAGGAATAGCCGCACCGTCCATGTAACCCTCGGTAAGAGATACGCCCTCAAGTCCTATCCAACTAAGGTCGCCTATAATGCCGTTTGAGCTTGGTGCGAACGAAAGTGAGTAACCGAAAAGCACCCACATTACAATGCCTGTACCGATGATGAAAATTGAAGTCATCATTGTGTTTACTACATTCTTTTTGCGAACAAGTCCGCCGTAAAACATTGCAAGGCCGGGAGTCATAAGGAACACCAAAGCCGAGCAGATAAGCATAAAAGCTATATTTCCTGCATCCATTTTAAAACCTCCACATAAACCGACTGAATAAAAACAAGGTTCACCGTATCTTTGAAATTTGCAGGAAAATAAATTTAAATTGCAAATTCTTCAAAGATAAAGTGAACCTCTTTGTTCTTGATTATTCATTTTTAAATTAAATTAAAATAAGAAGTTTTCCGGAAACTTTACTTTACAACTTGAATTATAGCGTTATTTTTACCCTTTGTCAATAGATTTTTGCAAAAAATCAGCTGAAATTTAAAATTTTCTTATCATAGCCAAATTCAAGCACAAAGTATATAGATATTCAATTTTGCAAGAAATTTTATAAAACTTTCATAACGCCCATAAAAATCAGGATAACGCTTATACAGAAGTCAATGAATTCATAGAGTCTAACTTTTTGGGGTCGGCTCATTTTCAAGCCCACTCGTAACATTGCATTTTTCAAAAGTCATATCGGGATAACTTATTCTTTGCCTTTTCAAGCATATTTTCCGAATAATCCACACCGATAATATCTGCGTCTTTAAAACGGTTTTTAAGCACAAAGGTTCTGTTTCCCGAACCGCAGCCGATGCCAAGAATATTCTACGGGTCAAGGTAAGATATTCTGTTTATCAGATCAACAGACGGTTGTGTACGCTCGTTTTTAAACTTCATATATTGATTTGAATTCCAATCTGACATAAAAATCACGCTCTTTTAGCTTTTGTTCTAAATGTAAGCTAAATAATTTTAAAATTTAGGTCAAGCCTTTGAAAAGGTTGACTAACTTTTATAATTGCTTGGCACAAAAGGTTTGCTAAACCATAATTTACCCCAATTTCCTATAAAGGACCTCTGAATATTGCCCAACACTAAGTAAATTCTATTTTTATTATATCACAGCAAAAAGCATAAGAAAACCGCCCTACAAAAAAATTGTAGAGCGGTAAATTGTTATAACCGACAGTTAAATTCAGTCTTAATTATTGTTTTTTGCAAGGTAAATCTGATATGCTGTAATATCTGTTACATCAACCTTGCCGTCTTTATTGAAGTCGGCCTTTGAATCAAAGTTATCGGGCTTTTCTGCAGAACCTGCAACAACATGCTGTATATATGTTGCATCGTTTACATCAACTTTGCCGTCGCTGTTAATATCGTAATCAACATCCGACTTACTCTCTGCAAGAGTCCAAACCTGTGTACCGTAGAATGGGTTTGCTGTACCTACAACAAGGCTGTCATCTGTTACGGCAAAAGTACGGCAGCCGTGGTTATACGGATCACCAAAACCGTTTGTTGTAACAGTTTCTACATTAAGGTCGCTGTCAAGTGTGTAAAGGTCAAAGCCTCTTTCAGATGTGCTTAAGTAAGCCGCACACTCAACAAAAGAAATCATTTTCGCAATGTTTTCTTCTGTAAAGATTTTATCACTTAAGTCGCCGATTACACTTGAAATATCATCAGAAGCATCTGCAAATTCTTTGTAAGTAGCAATAAACTCTTTGCTTGCTTTTTCGTCAACAGCGTTTTCCACTTCATTGGCAAGCTCAATAACATCTTCTGCCCTTGCAGCAGTTGCTTTGCTGATTCTGCCTGCGTTATTTACACTCTTTGCCATATCTCTTGCATCGTTTCTTGAAACAGAAAATGCTGCCGGAGCAGTTACAGGCAGATGCGGTTTTTTGTATTTATTGAGAATAAGTTCTGCAAGCACCTTTATATACTCAATCTGTGACTGCCACTCTTCATCTGTCATTTTAAGAAGGTCGCCGTTTGTAAGCTGACCGATAGGCTCAAGGAGTGAGCTTGTATCAAATGTGCCTACATAAAGTTTATCATCATAAACCTGCATTCTCCAGATATACTGGTTTTCGTTGCGGTCAAAGCCCGAACCTAAATCTGTAATACTGCCGTCAGGGAACATCTTGTCCGCATCGCCTACAACAAGGTCAATGTTTTCGTCTGTATCCATTCTGTAAAGGTTTACGGACTGCTCAAGGTTAGCGTTTACAAAATCGCAGCTCCGGTCAAACAAAACTCTTTCAAGAGCAATTTCTTCGTCATTGTACTCACCGATATAGAGGTAACCGTCGTATATGCAAAAGTTTGCCGCACCCGAGCGTGTTCTTTCAGGGTCAATACCGTAAGTATATTTTGCGTTATCCTTTTCCTGATCGCCTACAACAGATGTCCATGTCCACTTGCCGTTGTCATCTCTGTCGCCCTTGATGATAGCAAATGACTGCATTGTATTGTCATCAGGCTTGTTTTCAGGTCTGCCTGTGCAGATTGAAACATACAAAGAATCATTATATGCAGCCATATCCCAAATTGAACCGCCGTAGATGCTGTCTTGATAACGATAAGCAGGATAATTGAACATATCGTCCATAGTAGCAATTACTTTAAATGAATCGGGATCTTCAGGGTTGTCGCTTTCGCAGATATATGCACCCTCAAGACCTACAAGGCTGATTATAAGTTTGTTCTCGTAAGTGCTGATACCTCTGATACCAACGCTTATACCCATCTGATAAGCCTTATAATAATCTGCCTGACTGATACTCTGATAAACTTTCTTGTATTCATCGGTTTCAGGATCTACCTGATAAACAGTCGGCAAACCGTTTACAGAACCGCAGAAGTAGAACTTGCCGTTTAACTCTACAACATTTCTGAACTGTACATTTGTGTTTGTTGTAGCCTTTGACATAAGGAGTTTTACTTCGCCTGTCTTTGTATTTACCTTAACAAGAATACCCTTAGGATCTCCGCCGTCCTCTTCCGATGTAAAGAAAGCGCCGTTAAACATAGCGTTAAGAGTAGCTATCATAACTTCTTTATCAAATTTATTTCCGAGCACTGTACCCATAAAGTTAAGTGTCTGTGTCATAGCATTCGGGCAAGTACCGATATATACCCAATCACCGTGACCGATAGCAGACCACGCATAGTTCTGTGCACGGTCACCCACGCCTGTAATCTCATCGGTAACTGTGCTGTTGCCAATGTAATCAACAATACCGTCCGGAGCTTTTAAACCGTTTTCCGGATGTGTGATTTTGTTAGCGGTAAAAGTATTATACTCATAAGTAGTACCGTTTACAGTATCACCTGCCGCCATAGCAGTGATTGAAGAAACGCTTGCCACAACCAATGTTGCGGAAAGCAACGCTGAAAGAATTCTTTTTTTCATTGTCCATTCTCCTTTATTATATCTTTCCCAAATTGTACTATAAAAGGTGAATTTTGTCAATGAACATTTGCACTTAAATGTCAATTATTCTTTACAATAATGCACAATTTTATAACAATTAAACGGTATATAGATATTTTAATGCTTAATAATCATAAAATTAAAATATAACTGTAAATATACATTTTATAGACTGCTTTATATTAAAATTCCGTTGCAATGGTCTATTTCGTGCTGAATTATCTGTGCCGTAAAATTTGTGAAAGTGCGTGTAACCGTTTTGAATTTATCGTTGGCATATTTTACGGTTACAGTTTTATAACGCTTTGTTTTGCGCTCCCCGTCAAGTGACAGACAGCCCTCTTCGGTTTCGTATTCACCGTAAGCCTTAACAATTTCAGGATTAAACATAAGAATATACTTTCCGTTATCGCTTATTGCAATAATTCTTTTTGAAACGCCAATCATATTTGCGGCCATACCTACACAGCCCTCAAAATTTGCTTTTAAAGTATCAAGCAAATCAACGGCTATCGGCATATCCGACATATTTGCTTCAACCGATTTTCTCTGTAAAAACATCGGATCTCTTACAACTTCTCTTACCATATTTATCCCTCGCTTAGTTTTTTCTGATTATAGCATATCGGGGATAATTTAACAACATAAAAAGAGTCAAATATAAAAACATCTCAATACACAATAAAGACGCACTCCGAAATTGAGTGCATCTTTAGCAATTCTAAAACACTTATTCAAACTTTTTTATTAAACCGTAATCTTTAAAATCATAATTTTACAAATGCAATTCCACACGCATTTGTGCCTATGTGACTGCCTATAACCGCACCGACTTTTACAGTTTCAATGCTATGCACATTCGGCAGCAGCCTTTTTATGTCGCTTGTCAAATCATTTGCAAGGCTTTCGTTGTCGGAGTACATTACATATACAGGGAAATGAGGATTAAGCTCTTTCCTTTCAAGCCTTTCGGCAAGGCTTTTTATGCCACGCTTAATGTTAAAACTTTTTGCAAGCAACTCAACATTGCCGCCGCTGAGTCTTATTACAGGCTTTATACGGGCAACAGTCGCAAGCATTGCTTTTGTCTGACTTACTCTGCCGCCGTTATGCAGATATTCAAGGGTATCGAGGCAGGCAAGCAACGATATTTTTGTTTTTATGCGCTCGATTTCTTCATAAATTTCTTTTGAGTTTTTCCCTTGTCTGCGCAGTTTTACCGCATATTCAACAAGCAGTTTTTGACCTGCCGAAGCGGTCAGTGAATCAATAACATACACATTTTTGCAGCCGATCATATCGCAGGCAATTTGTGCGGTATTTGCCGTTCCGCTGATTTTTGACGACATAAAAATTGCCACACCTCCGTCTTTGCTATGCTCGGCAACCTCAAATTCTTCTACTATATCATGCAGTGACGGTTGCGACGTTTTGACGGTTTCCGTTGTGTTTTTTAGTTTATCGAAAAACTCATCTTTTGAAATAGTAACATTATCCTTGTACTCCTCATCGCCGAAATTTACAGAAAGAGGAATACAATCAATCATTAATTCTTACAGTTCGTTCGCTTCAAAATCCGATGCAGAATCTGTTATTATCTTTACCATTAAAGCACCTCTGAAAAGATTTACATTAACAGTATAACCAATCTGCATTTAAAAAATCGGCACAGAGCGTACCGATTTTAAAATTAATGTGTATTTACATATTCAATAAATTCAGGAGTTTTTGACCAATACTTTATACCCCAATTTTCAAAATTCCACTCTTCCATATAATCATTACATTCGTAGTCTATGTAATAAAGGGTTTCGTTTTGCACTACAAAGTTTGTCGGGAAATAATCTATATTCGTGTTATTTGCGTAAAGCAGTTTGCACATTGCTTTTACCTGCTCCGCATATTCTGACTTTACTCTGTCTGCCTTTACCATATCAAATATTGTGTCACCCTCTATGTACTCCTTTAATATCCGTTCGTTTTCAATATCTATGTCGAGCATTTTCGGCATAGTTATTCCGATTTTTTTAAGGCGGTTATAATCATTTAATTCGGATTGAATTTTGTCGCCAAACTGATAATAGCTACACGGCTCGTGATGAATCTGCTTTAAAACATACTGATTTGTACCGTCGGATGCAAGGTAAGAATAACCGCCCTTGCCTTTGCCGAGCAATTTTATTACGGAATAATTTTTACCGTTTACCGAAAGTTCTGTAGGAATTGCATTTGACATATAATCGCCTTATATCATAATTTAATTTAAAATATACAATGTAATTATACCATCTAAAAAATGTAAAATTTCTGACTGCCTTGCAGCCGTCTGTATAAAAAGAGATTTTTAAGATACTCGCCAAGTTTTTCAAAATCAGTCGCCAAGGAAAGAAATACGGCACAGCGGTTTTTATGCCCTCTGTGCCGTATTTGCGATGTTTCCGTGATGGATCGTTAATTGTTACTTATCTCTGATTATTTGACGGAATGCCTTTTCCTCTTATCAAATACCGTTACACCTGTCAGAACACCGCCGCTGACAAACAGCAGTGCGATCCACAGCATGAGGTTGCTTGTATCGCCGGTCGGGGGAGACTTCGGCAACTTAGCCGTTACGGTGTCGGCCTTGGCGATTTCCTTAGTGCCGTCCTTGTCACTGTAATACTTATTACATCCGCTACAGTACCAATACTCAATATTGCCATCGGCATCCTCGGTCGCCGCCTTGGCCGGGAAATGCTTTAAGTCGGTGTGGTTCTTCGGGTCAAGCTTACCGTAGGATTTGCCGCAGACTTCGCATACTGCCTTATCCCTGCAGGTTTCCTTACCACCGATGTGGTTTGTGATCACCTTTCCACAGTAATCGCAGACATGATCCTTATCCGCGTCCTCGTGGTTGGAGAATACCTTTCCGCAATAGTCGCAGACGTGGTCTTTGTTTGCATCCTCATGGTTGGAGATTGTCTTTCCGCAGAGGTCGCAGACGTGGTCTTTGTTTGCATCTTCGTGGTTGGAAATCACTTTGCCACAGTGATCGCAGACGTGATCCTTATCCGCGTCCTCATGGTTGGAGATTGTCTTTCCGCAATAGTCGCAGATATGGTTGTTGTCCGCATCCTCATGGTTGGAGATTGTCTTTCCGCAGAGGTCACAGATGTGATCTTTGTCTGCGTCCTCGTGGTTGGAGATTACCTTTTCGCAATAGTCGCAGATATGGTTGTTGTCCGCATCCTCATGATTGGAAATCACTTTGCCACAGTGATCGCAGACGTGATCCTTATCCGCGTCCTCATGGTTGGAAATCACTTTGCCACAGAGGTCACAGACATGATCCTGATTCGCATCCTCATGGTTGGAGATTATATTTCCGCAAATGTCGCATATGTGGTTTTTATCCTCATCGGTGCAATTATCCGTTTCGATGCCTTCCGTACAGCCGTCTGCCGTGCATTGG
>ENA-USZK01000320-USZK01000320.1-human-gut-metagenome-genome-assembly--contig:-NODE-320-length-27599-cov-8.744132_pt1 | contig 27599 bp, 25 predicted proteins | sample MGYA00250043_ERZ773534 | MGnify/ENA primary metagenome ERZ773534 (study PRJEB29103, sample SAMN06112056) | human gut metagenome | biome: human gut; feature: ankylosing spondylitis patient; material... | reverse complement strand
TCAGCGGCAATGGTCTCCCATTCCCTTACGAAATTGTCTGCAAACTGATAGAAAACAACCTGCAACATGGAGGTCTGCGTGAACGAGGATCTGGAGGCGGAGAACAACCGCGGCCTGTTCATCATCGGCGACGGCAGCGGCATCACGCACTCCCTGTCCCACGCCTCGGCCAGCGGCGTCTATGTTGCGCGCCATCTCGCGGCGCAGAAGGACTGAACTGCGGAGGGCCGCCTCGGCGGCAGAAAGGAAGCCTTTATGGAAGCGCTTGCGATCCTCATTCTTCTGGCGCTGGCCGGATGGGCGGTCTATGCCGTCCGGTCGGCAAAACGCAAAAAGGGCGGCTGCGGCTGCGGATGCAGCGGCTGCAACGGCTGCGAGCGGAAAAAGTGAGCGGCCCGCCGGAGCCGGCGGACAACGAAATATCTGGAATGCCTCCCGGAAACAAGCCATAGACTGTTTTCGGGAGGTGCTTGTATGATTCCATTTTTCAGACGCAACGGAAGGCTCATGCTGGCCGGGATCGCCGTCAGCCTGTTCTGCTTTGCGCTTTCGGCACTGTTTACGGCGCAGAGTGCCGTTCCGACCGGCTCCTGGGGCCTGAGCTTCCGCACGGAGGGCCAGCCTCCCATCGGCAACGCCACCGCCGCCGCGCTGCGCAATTACGACGCGGTCTACGTCGGCGACCCCGGAGAAAAGGTGATCTATCTGACATTCGACGCCGGATATGAAAACGGCTGCACGGCGCAGATCCTTGACGTGCTGAAGGCACGGGAGGTCCCGGCACGACATTGCGCAGCTCACTCTCAGCGACATGCTCAACGTGAAGGACGAGAAAGTGGATGGCGACAAGATTGCCATCTACTATGCGTCGGGCGACATCGTGCAGGACCCTAAGGCTGCCACAATGTTCGGCAACAACGACTATATAGCAAGCCGCAAGGTGTGCAAAGACCTTGAGGACCTTATGAACGACGACGACGTGAAAGCCGTTGTAGTGCGTATCAACTCGGGCGGCGGCGATGCCTACGCTTCGGAGCAGATGTGGCATCAGATGAGCGAACTGCGCAAGGTGAAGCCGGTTGTGGTGTCGATGGGTGACTACGCTGCGTCGGGTGCTTACTATATGTCGGCTCCCGCTTCGTGGATCGTAGCTCAGCCGAACACGCTGACGGGCAGCATCGGCATCTTCGCCGTAATACCCGACTTTAGTGGACTCGTCACGACCAAGCTCGGGGTGCGCTTCGACGAGGTGAAGACCAACCGCCACTCTACTTTCGGCAACCTCATGGCGCGCCCGTTCAACGCCGAAGAGACGGCTATGCTGCAGGCAAGCGTGAACCGTGGCTACAGTCTGTTCCGCCAGCGTGTGGCTGACGGCAGACATCTCACTATCGAAAGCGTGGAGAAGATTGCACAGGGACGCGTTTGGCTCGCTACCGACGCGCTCAACATCAAGCTCGTAGACCAGCTTGGTGGCATCGACGACGCGGTGAAGAAAGCTGCCGAACTCGCAAAGCTGAAGGAATACTACACAAGCGACTACCCTGCGACTGCTTCGTGGATAGACAATTTGCTCAACTCAATGACTTCGTCGGGCACATATCTCGACACACAACTCCGACAGACACTCGGCGAACTATATCAGCCGTTCACCGTGCTGCGCTCTATCGATAAGCGCGAGGCTATCCAGGCACGCATACCATACGCTATAAGCATCAAGTAATGAGATGGTGATGTGGTGATGTGGTGAAATGGTGACAATACTTTAACTTGCTCTTATTATCCCTTATATATAAAGGACTGCACAGAGCGTTTAATTATAATAAATGTGAGAACAGAAGGCGACTTTATAAAAATCAACGAGTGGCTGCTACCGCTTAGCTGGCTCTACGGTTTGGGAGTACGACTGCGCAACTGGATGTTCAACATCGGACTGAAGAAGAGTCGCAGTTTCGACATACCCGTAATATCTGTGGGAAATATCACAGTAGGCGGTTCGGGCAAGACTCCACACGTGGAATATCTCATCAATCTGCTGCATGAGAAGTTCCGCGTAGCTGTGCTCTCGCGCGGATACAAGCGCAAGAGCCACGGCTATCTGCTCGCCGGAAAGGACACCATAATGCCCGAGATTGGCGACGAGCCGTTCCAGATGAAAAGCAAATACAGCGACATCTACGTGGCTGTAGACAAAGACCGCTGCCACGGCATCGACCGACTAACCACCGATGATGCCACGAAGGATGTGGACACCATTCTGCTCGACGATGCCTACCAGCACCGCTATGTGAAACCGGGCATAAACATACTGCTCATCGACTACCACCGCCTAATCATCTACGACAAGCTGCTGCCAGCAGGACGTATGCGCGAACCGAAGGAGGGCACATCAAGAGCCGACATCGTGATTATCACGAAGTGTCCGAAAGACCTGAAGCCGATGGAGTTTCGCGTACTGAAACGTGCGCTTAACCTCTACCCCTATCAGGACCTCTACTTCACCACGCTGCGCTACAACGCCCTGAAGGCGCTGTTCTCCGACGAACGCCTATCGCTAAACGCCCTGCCGAAGAACGTGAACATAATGCTGCTCACGGGTATCGCCTCGCCCGAGCAGATGATGGTAGACCTGCAGGCGGTGTCGAAACGCATCACACCACTCACCTTCGGCGACCACCATCAGTTTACAGCCGAGGACGTGGAACAGATAAACAGCACGTTCGCCGCCATGCCCAAACCGAAAGTGATAATAACAACGGAGAAGGACGCAACCCGATTGGAACATCTTGACGGACTATCAGAAGAAACGAAATCTAACATTTACGCTCTCCCTATACGCATACAATTCATGCTCGGAGGAGAGGAAGAATTCAACAATAAAATTATAAGCTATGTACGAAAAAATTCAAGAAACAGCATCTTGGTTAAAAGAAAGAATGACCACAAAGCCTGAAACTGCCATCATCCTCGGCACAGGTCTCGGACAGCTCGCTACTGAAATCACAGACAGCTACGAGTTCTCATATTCAGACATCCCTAACTTCCCCATATCTACCGTTGAGGGCCACTCCGGCAAACTCATATTCGGCAAGCTCGGCGGCAAGGACATCATGGCGATGCAGGGACGCTTCCACTACTACGAGGGCTACTCGATGAAGGACGTTACGTTCCCTATCCGCGTGATGTACGAACTGGGCATCAAGACACTCTTCGTAAGCAACGCTTCGGGCGGCATGAACCCTGAGTTCAAGATCGGCGACTTGATGATCATCACCGACCACATCAACTTCTTCCCTGAGCACCCGCTGCGCGGCAAGAACTTCCCAACCGGTCCGCGCTTCCCGGATATGCACGAGACTTACGACCACGCTCTCATCAAGGAGGCAGACCAAATTGCCGAGGAGAAGGGCATCCGCGTGATGCACGGCGTATATGTAGGCGTGCAGGGTCCGACATTCGAGACTCCGGCTGAGTACAAGATGTACCACCGCCTCGGCGGCGACGCTGTAGGCATGAGCACAGTGCCTGAGGTTATCGTGGCTCACCACTGCGGCATCCGCACATTCGGCATCTCTATCATCACCGACCTCGGACTGGAGGACACCCCTGTTGAGGTATCGCACGAGGAGGTGCAGGTGGCTGCCAACAACGCACAGCCGCTCATGACCGAAATCATGCGCGAGATGATTCGTCGAGCTTAACAGTATACATTAATTATATATATGACCGACATTTCTAAACTCGGTGAGTTTGGTCTTATCCACCATCTCACCGACAACATAAAAATAAAGAACGAATCGACCCTCAAGGGCGTGGGCGACGACTGCGCCGTGCTCCACTACCCCGACTATGAAGTGCTCGTAACAACAGATATGCTCATGGAGGGCGTACACTTCGACCTCACATACATCGACCTGCAGCACCTCGGATACAAGTCGGCAATGGTGAACATCAGCGACATCTTCGCTATGAACGGCACACCGCGACAGCTCACCGTGAGCATTGCGCTGAGCAAACGCTTCAAGGTAGAGGATATGGAGGAGTTCTATAGCGGACTGCGCATGGCTTGCGACAAGTGGGGCGTGGACATCGTGGGTGGCGACACCACATCGTCGTACACCGGACTCGCCATCAGCATCACATGCATCGGTGAGGCTCGCAAGGAGGACATCGTCTACCGCAACGGAGCAAAGGACACCGACCTTATCTGCGTAACGGGCGACCTCGGTGCGGCTTACATGGGTCTACAACTGCTCGAACGCGAGAAGAGCGTCTACTACCAGCAGGTGGACGAGGCACGCAAGAAGAACGACAAACATGCGCTCGAAGATCTGAAGGGCTTCCAGCCCGACTTCGCCGGCAAGGAGTATCTGCTGCAGCGCCAGTTGCAGACCGAGGCTCGCGGCGACATCATTGCACGCTTCCGCGAACTCAATATCCGACCGACAGCGATGATGGACATCAGCGACGGACTCTCAAGCGAACTGATGCACATCTGCAAGCAGTCAAACTGCGGCTGCCGCATCTATGAGAAGAATATTCCGATCGACTACCAAACGGCGGTGATGGCGGAGGAACTGAACATGAACGTTACGACGTGCGCCCTCAACGGCGGCGAGGACTACGAACTGCTCTTCACCGTGCCAATCGGCGACCATGAGAAGATTCAGCAGATGGACAACGTGAAGCTGATAGGACACATCACACGTCCTGAACTCGGACAGATGCTCGTAACACGCGACAACCAGGAGTTCGAACTGAAGGCGCAGGGATGGAATCCGCTGAGCGACAAGTAATATAGGAGGGTATGGCATCCTGCCGTACCCACGCAGCCTACAACATCGAAGGGTGTGTCAAAACAGTAGCCTTACTGCTTTGACACACTTTTCTTTTTAAAATTCCAAAAACCCCACCCTTACCCAATTCTATTTCCACTCTCACACCACTACACACCACTATAAAATCACAAAACCCACAGCTTAAAGTATCATTTTTTGCAAAAAATCGGCGAATAATTTGGCAGATTAAAAAATAATGCGTACCTTTGCACTCGCAAAATTAACGCAGTTGGTGCCATAGCTCAGATGGTAGAGCAAAGGACTGAAAATCCTTGTGTCCCCGGTTCGATTCCTGGTGGCACCACAATGTAAAAGAGTCATTCTTCGGAGTGACTCTTTTTTTATATACATGCCATAGCTCAGTTGGTAGAGCAAAGGACTGACATTGTCTATAAATTGGCCTTGTGTCCCCGGTTCGATTCCTGGTGGCACCACTTACAAAGAGTCATTCTTAGGAGTGACTCTTTTTTGTTTTCATTTTATCCATTACCTTTGTAATGTTTTTTCAAAAAAATCAATGTTTTGCTTAGTTTTTCGCTTTGCTAAACTGTATAGATAAGTATATGACACAGGAAAAGGACATAGAACAAATGTTTCGGCGGCACTATGAGAAGATGTACAATCTGGCCAGATACATTCTCTCGGATGACGATGAGAGCAAGGATGTGGTGAGCGAAGTGTTCACGCAGATTCTTGCTGATGATGTAGTCCTGTTGCCTGAGAGCGAAGAAGGCTATCTGATGCGGAGCGTGCGCAACCGCTGTCTCAATCAGATTGCTCACAAGAGCGTTAAGGAAAGAGTGGCGAAGCTATTGTTGGATGATGCCGACGTGATTCTTTCTGAAGACACCGACGAGCGTCTCGAACAACTGCTGCTCCTCATCGACGACCTTGAGCCTCCCATCCGTAAGCTAATCTTCCGCCTGCGCTATCTGCAAGACAAGTCGTATCAGGAGGTGGCAGACGAGGTGGGAGTAAGCAAAGTGACGGTGTTCAACCATCTCTCTAAGGCAATGGACTGGATTAAGAAACAAATTAAATGAGCAAAACAATGAGTACGATGAACAAAGACGAAAAGCGGTTGATGCTCTTCGATATGCAGGAGCATCCCAAGAAATATACCGACGAGCAGGTGGAACGCTTGCTTGCCGACGAAGAAGCGCAGGAGTTTCTACGCGACTTGGCTATGGCGAGAATGGCCGGCAAGAAAGCCACGCCAAAGAAGGTGGATGTGGACAAGGCCTGGAAGGAGTTTTCGGAAAAGCACAATAAGGCTAAGTCTATTAGCAACGGAGCAAACACTCCTTACCGCAACAGAATGCAGATTGCAGCCTCTATCATTGGCATCATCTTCCTCTCGGGCGTAGCCTTGGCTGCCGTGCATAACGGCTGGTTCAAGTTCGCGGTTTCTGACAAAGTTGCGGACAATAAAGTCGTGGCAGAACAGACAGACAAGTCTGGTCTGTCAGCAGACGACAGCCTTAAAGCCGTGACTGCAGAGCCAAAGGACTCGCTCGACATGAAGCCCGTTGTGTTCGACAATGCCGAGTTGGGAACGATACTTACGCAGATAGCAGACTTCTATCACGTTAAGGTGAGGTATGACAACGCCGACACACAGCATGTGCGTCTCTTCTTCAACTGGAACAAGACGAAGACATTGGAGCAGAACCTGGCGATTCTGAATGCTTTCGACCGCATACAGATAGAGTATACCGAAGGAGATTTGGTAGTAAAATAAGAACGGAGGACGTATTATGAAAAACATATTTAAGCCAACGCCCGACAGCAGCAATACCATCTGCCTGCTTCTTTTCTTTCTGCTGTCTTTCTTCCAGCAGTCTTACGCCCAGCGCATCACCCGACAATATAATAATGTGTCGTTCTCTGAGGCGTTGAAGGACCTGAATGCCCGTCAGCATAAGTACACCATCAACTTTGTGTACGACGAGTTGGAGGACTTCAAGGTGACAAAGAGCATACGCAACATGAGTGTTCCAAATGCCATCATGCAACTCATTGGCTTCTACCCTATCAGAATGACGCAGGTAGAGGACAACATTATGGTGGAATGTACGCAGAAGTCAACGCTTCGATATAAGGGACGCATTGTTGACGAGCGAGGCAATGCTGCCGAATACGCCACAATAGCCTTGCTGTCGCCCATCGATTCCACCATCGTAGGTCAGGGCGTGAGTAATGAGAACGGCTACTTTGTCATTCCTTCCAACTACAGAAAGGTGTTAGCCCGTATCACATACATTGGCTATAAGACCGTAAACCGTATATTCAATAATACGGAGATGGGCATCATCAGGCTGCAACCCAAGACCATGACGGTTAAAGGTGTTGTAGTGAAGGGCAAAAGAAATACAGTGAAAGTAGGATTGAACAAGATAACCGTGGATGTAGCACATTCCTATTTGCAGTATATGGGAAAAGTAACCGATGTGCTCGGCATGATTCCAGGGTTAACCTCCGACTTGCAGTTGTTAGAAGGTGGAACTCCAACATTTGTTCTCAACGGAAGACCCGTAAGTATGGCTGAGCTTAAAGCCATACCTGCGTCGCAGATAAACAAGATTGTGGTTGATTCAAATCCAACAGTAGAATATAGCACCAGCAATAAGGGCGTTGTGTACATAACCACCAAAACAGCATTGGGCAATACGCTGTCTACAGAGTTAAGCAACACGTCTATTTTTGCCAGAAACTATGTGGATATGGCAAATGTGTCCATAAACGAGAAATACAAGAAGGTGAGCAATATTCTTACGGCAGGGTTTTCGTATTTAAGTACAACACAGATAGACAAAACCACAGAGACTGTATTCTTGCCACAAAAAGCCATAGAGAGCGCAAAGGAGAGACATACGATAGGAAACGCTCGTACGTTCGAATGGTTCTATTCGATGAACTGGGAAATCAGCCGACAACAGTCGTTCGGCTTTCAATATACGGGCAACATAGGCAACACGCATATAAAAGGACCTACTTGGCAGACTATGAATGGAACCGAAATGACGTTCAATCAGAAGAAGCGAGGAGCTGACTATCTGCATAGTGCCAGCGTGAACTATAGAAACGAAATCGACTCTACACGCACACTCTCTATTATAGCCGATTACGCACAGAACCACTCCGATGAGACAGGATTGGCTGCCACTGTTCCTGCTGTCGCTACAGCAAGTGAGGGGAAATATCACATCGGAGGTACACGCCTATCATACAACAGTCGTCGCAAGTGGGCTAACGTGTCAATGGGGCTTTTCTTTTCGACTATGAACAATAAAGGCAATTATGCCTACAATGCGGATGTAGAGACATACGATACTCACGAGAGTCTGTATGGTGCATATTTGTCACTTTCGAGACAATTCAGCAGCTTTTATTTGCAAGGTGGCTTGCGCATGGAAGCCGACCGTAGAAAGTTGGAGACCGGCGTGTCTGGAACGTTCACCGACTCTACAGAATGGAAACTGTTCCCCAACTTGGTAGCAAAGAAGCAACTGACAGCCAAATCTTCTGTGAGCTTATCCGTAGGACAGACCATCGGACGCCCTTCGTTTTCCAACTTGAATCCCGGACTCTACTATTATGATGCCGTCTCATATAAGGTAGGAAACCCACAGCTGAAGCCAAATGTAACAACCAACATAAAGCTCAGCTATAACTATGGCAACTTGTTGGCATCAGTAGCCTACAACAGAAGTAAAGACAGAATAGTAGATCTGCCGTTCTGGACAGAAACGTCGGTTGACAATAAGAACATCAAGTTTATGCCTGTGAACTTTAACAAGTCAGAGAACATTGTGGCTACCGCTTTATATAACTTTTCGATAGGTCCGGTCCAGGTAGATCTGACTGGTTCATTCGTCCAGCCCTTTGTCAAGGCAAACTATTTAGGAGAAGAACACTCATGGAACAAAGCTTCTTGGGATATTAATGCAAATGCGCAGTGGCCATTGAACAACCATTCAATTTTAGTATTCGATGCTTATTTCGACAGTGGCGGCACAAGTACGTTGTTCGACCATAAGAGTTGGTGGACTATGGATCTTGTCTATATACTTCGCATAATGAAGGGCAAGCTGAACTTGACGGTTGCTGCTAATGACATATTCCATACCGACAGGTCAAACAACTGGACAATGAAATATAACAACATACGGACAACAATGGATACCAGTGGCGACACTCAACGCCTGGTAGTGAAATTGAGCTACAATTTTGGCACGTTGAAACTGGACAGCACTAAGAAATCAGCTTCAAAGGATTTCCTGAACAGATTGTGACAAGCGGCTTCCTGTTCACAGACCCCCGCTATAAAATATCGCAGCCCGAAATCAAGCCAGCGTACACCACATGGTGACGACGAACGGCACGGTGAAGTCGGTGACGAAGCCGTGGTAGATGCTGAGTGCGACGTAGCGCTGACCAACGGTCTGCGTGATGATGGGCAGTGTGGTGTCCATTGTCGTTGCACCGCCAGACGAGATAGGAGCCAGCGGACCGAACCACTTGGCGAGCAGCGGAGTTAGCAAAAGCGTAATCATCTCGCGTATGATGTTAGCCAGCAGAGCTATGGTGCCGAGTTCGGCACCGCGATACTCGGTGATGAAGATGCTCGAGAGCGAATAGTAGGCGAAGCCACTGTCTACAGCCAGACAGTCGGTGAGCTGACGGTGATGGAGCAAGGAGCACACATCGTTGTTCATCAGGAAGAATGCCGCCATTGCCCCAATCCACGAACCGAGTATTGTGGCTACTGGCAGCAGGGCGATACGCGGATTAAGACTCTTTATATCGCTCTTCATGTCAGGATTGAGACCTATGCTGATGCCTACGCAGAGCAGCAGTGCGCACAGCGCCACGAAGCTTGTGCCGCTGCTCAGCATCCACTCGGGCATACCGCCGCTGCGTCCTGCCAGCACGCCGAGCACGAAGAACGCCACTACTATCAGACTACCTTTCATCGCTTCTCTCCTACTTTCATGCTTTTCCACAACGCCCACGCCAGCACGCAGCTGCCAAGCGTTGCGCTCACCGACAACACCATCGCCTCTACGCCCAACGTGGGCAGTGCGGCGATAAGCTGCTTGTTGCTGCCCACCTCAAGACCAAGCATGAAGAGCAGCAGCCATATCAGCCACGTCGTTATGCGTCCGTTCAACGCACCTATCACGCCGACCTTTGAAGCCAGACGGGTGCGCAGGGTATAACCCAAGGCTATACCGAGAAATATAAACAGTATTACTATAAACATTACTTTTGATGCATTAAGAGTTTGTGCGAAGTTACGACATTTCGGGCAGACTGCAAAGAAAAGAACTGAAAGTCTTTAGGCTTTCAGAATATTATACGGGAAGCCTAACGGCAAAACCTTTGCAATAACGTCACTTTCGATTTTTACAAATATTTGCAAGTGGTTCGCTTTTTACAAATAAAGGTTCGCTTTTTATAAATGCTTTGTCTGATATAAGCCGTAACTTTGCAAAGTAAAAGTTAGGAGGTATGGGCATCTTGCCCATACCACGCAGCCTAAAAAGTAAAAGAGTTTTAAAAAAAGAATATATAAACAATTTAAACAATACAACTATTATGGCAAACGAAAAGAAATTCAGAGTAGAAGCCGACCTCTTGGGAGAACTTCAGGTTCCTGCTGACGCACTCTACGGCGTGCAGACTCAGCGCGGTATCAACAACTATCATATCTCACGTAAGACGATGAGCGACTACCCCGACTTCATCATCGCCAACGCATACGTGAAGCTGGCAGCCGCACAGACCAACCACTCGCTCGGCGTAATCAACGACGAGATCTCGAGTGCGATATCTGAGGCTTGCCGCGAGATTATCGACGGCAAGTGGCACGAGAACTTCCCTATCGACATGATTCAGGGCGGCGCAGGCACATCAGTTAACATGAACGTCAACGAGGTTATCGCCAACCGCGCACTCGAAATCATGGGTCACGAGAAGGGCGAATACCAATATTGCTCGCCTAACGACCACGTCAACTGCGGTCAGAGCACCAACGACGCATACCCGACATCTATCCGTCTGGCACTCATTCGCATGAACATCCATCTCGTAGGCGCACTCACCGGCCTCATCAGCGCTTTCCGCTACAAGGCAGAGGAGTATAACGACACTATCAAGATGGGTCGTACACAGTTGCAGGACGCTGTGCCTATGACAATCGGTCAGGAGTTCAACGCATACGCCAACAACCTTGAGGAGGAGATTCTCAACCTCGAGCGCAACGTGAAGCTGCTGCACGAGATTAACATGGGCGGCACAGCCATCGGTACCGGTCTGAACGCCGTTCCGGGCTTCGCAAAGCTCTGCGCTGCCAACCTCAGCAAGCTCACCGGCGAGAACTTCGTATCGGCAAGCGACCTCGTAGAAGCTACACCCGACACCGGCGCTTACGTAAGCTATTCATCAGCATTGAAGCGTTTGGCTATCAAGCTCTCAAAGATCTGCAACGACTTGCGTCTCATGGCTTCCGGTCCGCGCTGCGGCTTGAACGAGATCAACCTTCCGCCGAAGGCTCCTGGTTCTTCAATCATGCCGGGCAAGGTGAACCCTGTCATCCCAGAGGTTACAAACCAGGTTTGCTTCAAGGTTATCGGCAACGATACCACCGTCAGCTTCGCAGCCGAGGCTGGTCAGCTCGAGCTGAACGTGATGGAGCCAATCATCACAGCGAGCCTCTTCGAGAATCTCACATGGCTGAAGAACGCCATCGAGACACTCACCGAGGAGTGCGTGCTCGGCATCACCGTCAACAAGGAGCGTTGCTACGAGATGGTGAAGAACAGCATCGGCATCGTTACAGCCCTCAACCCCATCATCGGCTACAAGGCAAGCTCGAAGGTGGCAAAGGAAGCTCACGCTACGGGTCGCTCCGTGTACGACATTGTTATCGAGCAGGGCTTGATGAGCAAGGAAGAGCTCGACAAAGCACTCGACCCGAAGGAGATGCTCCACTCGCACAAGTTCTCTTTGAAATAAAGCAATAAGGTAGGAGGGTATGGCATCCTTGCCATACCCACGCACCCTTCTACGCAGCCCTCATAGGAGGTATGGGCATCTTGCCCATACCACGCCACCACAAAACATTCAAAAGCAGAGAGCTAATAATAAATAGACAAGTAAACCTGTAAGCGAAACCATATTTCAAACAAATGGTTTCTGCTTACAGGTTTTTTTTATAATTTTGCACTACATAAATCAAAAGAAGACATATTCGATGAAAGTATACAACTTGGAAGAGTTTGCCACCAAATATAAGCTGAAGGATATATATGGAGCATACGCCGCCCACTTCTCCGTGAACGGAGAAGAGAGCGACAGCTTTTCTGGCTTTGACACATCCGAATACAACATATTTCATTGTATGGCGGAAGAGCGCACCCTGTTCACCAAACTACTCTTGGTGCATGAGGGCAGTTGCCGTATGCGCCTGCAGGGAAGCAACGCAGAGCAGAGCATACAGCTCTCAGCTCACAATCTGCTGATAACCACGCCACACGAAGTGGCACACATCGAACAGCTGTCTGCCGACTTCAAGGCGGAAGCGATACTCGTCGACGAGAACTTCGCCAAACAGGTGCAACGCTACCAGCTCGACGACACAAAATACAAGAGCATAGCCGACATCTTCCACTTCGTGCGCGACATCGTGCGCCACCAGCATATCAACAAGGTAGAGATGATACGCAGTATGTTCAACGTGCTGAAGCTCATCATCGACGAGCTGCCCTACGAGCAGTGCTCCGTAACGCGCGACCTCGGACACAAGAAAGAGGTGTACGAGGTTTTCCTACACCATCTCTACCGCAACTATCGCAAGGAACGTCAGATACGCTTCTACGCTGACCTGATGAACGTGTCAACCGCTTATCTCTCGCGACTCGTAAAGGAGATAAGCGGGTCGACCATAAACGAACACGCCACATCGCTCGTCTACAAGGAGATCTGCAACCTGCTCACGCAGACCGATATGACAATGGGCGAGATAGCCGACCATCTCAACTTCAGCGACCAGAGTGCCATGACCAATTTCTTCAAGCAGCGCTCCGGCATGACACCACTCGCCTACCGCAACAGATAAAAGTAAAAAAGTAAAAGAGTAAAAAGTAGGAGGTATGGGCATCTTGCCCATACCACGCAGCCCAAGTTAAGATAAAAGTAAAAGAGCCCCTCCCAACCCTCCCCGTCGGGGAGGGTTTAGTAAGACTAAAAGAGGCATAATAAGGCTTAAAGAGACATAGTAAGGCTTAAAGAGGCATAGAAAAAAAAGGGAACAAACAGGATAACATATGAAAACACAAGCCCCCAACAGCACCCCGTCTCACCGAACGCAGAAGGCTGCATCGGTGAGCGACATGACCATAGGATCGCCACTGCGCCAAATCACGAAGTTCGCACTGCCCTTGATACTTGGCTACATCCTTCAGCAGATGTATCTCGTCATCGACGCCGTCATCGTAGGCAGATGGATTGGTGTAGAAGCATTGGCAGCCGTGGGCGCATCCTCCTCCATCACCTTCCTCGTTATGGGCTTCTGCAACGGAGCCTGCGCAGGCTTCGCCATACCCGTAGCGCAAGCGTTCGGGGCGAAGGACTACCGCAAGATGCGCATCTACGTAGCCAACGCTGTTAGAGTGTCGGCTGTCATAGCCACGGTGATAATGGTGCTCTCGCTGATGTCCTGCCACCGCATCCTGCAGATGGTGAACACCCCGACCGACATCTTCCACGATGCCTATACGTTCCTCATGCTGCAGTTCGCAGCCATACCGCTCACGTTCGGCTTCAACCTCCTCTCCGGTCAGATACGCGCACTCGGCAACTCGCGCCAGCCGTTCTACTTCCTCATCACTTCCGCCCTCGTGAACATCCTGCTTGACGTTGTGCTCATACTCTTCTGTGGCATGGGCGTAGCAGGAGCCGGCATAGCCACATGGCTCTCGCAAGCTGTATCCGTAGCATTGTGTATATGGTATATACGCAAGCACATGCAACTGCTCATCCCGCAAGGCGACGAACGTCGCTACGACAACCGCCGCACGAGCATACTGCTTAACAACGGTGTGCCGATGGGCTTGCAGTTCTCCATCACCGGCATTGGCATCATCATGCTGCAGAGCGCCAACAACGCTCTCGGCACTACATGCGTGGCTGCCTTCACCGCCTCGCTCCGCATAAAGTATCTCTTCACCTGCGTCTTCGAGAACATCGGCGTGGCTATGGCAACCTACTGCGGACAGAACCTCGGAGCACAACGCATTGACCGCGTAACACGCGGCGTGAAGGATGCCATCTGCCTCATGCTCGTCTACTTCCTCTTCACCTTCTTCGTGATATATCCATTCGCCGACTATATGATGCAGCTCTTCGTAGACAGCGGCGAGGCTGCCGTGGTGAGCAACGCTGCGCAGTACATGCGCATCAACAACTACTTCTACCCCACCCTCGGCCTGCTCACCATTCTGCGCTACTCCATCCAGGGACTCGGCTTCAGCAACCTCTCCATGCTCAGCGGCGTGATGGAGATGATAGCACGCTGCGGTGTCAGTCTTTGGCTCGTGCCCACTATCGCCTGGACCGGCGTCTGCTTCGGCGACCCCATAGCCTGGATCATGGCAGACCTGTTCCTCATTCCGGCATTTCTGTGGGTGCAGCGTAGATTGAAAAAAAAGAAAGTAATACAATTATCAAACAATTAAAGAAAGAAAGGACAACACTATGCACATCGAAGAAAGTTTCATTTGTGGCAAGCACACAGCAGCTGACTGTGAAGACGGCATCGTATGCTCACCCAACTTCGTGGCTGTAATCGACGGCAGCACAAGCAAGACACCCTTCCGACTCGACCCAACGATACTTGGCGACGTCTACGCTTGACTCCGCTATTGTCTTCAAGTAGATTTCCTGCATTTTCTGCATCAAAATGTTTACAAAACTCGTCTATAATACAAAATAATTCTGTATTTTGTAATCGGTAGTCATATCAAATATTTTTGTAACTAATTGTTTTTCACCTATAAAGATACAAAATATTTGTGAGACTACCAACTTTTTTATAAACTATTTCTTATCCCGAACTGGGGTATAAGTTGATCGCTTAAGTTGCAAATCATATTGTACGATAGTAACAAGGCAATAGGCTATTATTGCCGATGAGATTTGGATTCTCACAGCATTCTCTGTAGTACCCCAAAATTTCTTGATCTTGAGGTGCTGCTTTAGCCTTTTGTACAACAGCTCTATTTGCCATCTATTTTGTAAAGGTTAGCGATTTCAGGTGCTGTTAGATGAAAAAAATATTTGTTAGGAAGGCAAACTTCCTACCTTGGTTCTTCATCATAGAATTTGACAAGTCTGAGTTTCTACTGATACTTCCGATATGAATTGTATTCAGTTAACTCAATCACAGCATCAGTCAATATATTCTTGGGCAGATATCTTTTACATTTTGAAATTTAGTACATTTCCTTTGCCATAATTGTTTTTCTATGAGATTTTGGTTAAAGGAGTGGTAACATGACCACTCCTCAAAATATCATCTAATGCTTAAATTCTTTATATAATATTGACTTCCCGATGATATGTTGATTCTCTTTACATTACTTGGCAACGCTGGGTATGTTTCTGCAAAATCAATCGGGTCTGTGTCATAAGAAATCACAGGGCTACTCTTAAAACTAATAGAACTTGTTTTAAGATAATACTTTCTACCTGTATCAGCATCTTCTATGAATTCTTCATTATCGCTGTAGACGTAAGTACCTTTCTCTTTCGGGGTAACTCTTTTTCTTAGAACTGTTTGCTCATTTTGAATCTGTATTGCGGTACATTCCCAAATGTGATATGAAGTATTCAACTTCTCACTATTGAAGAATTTCCATCCGTAATTATTCAGTTGAACATCTCTTAACGCCCAGCCTTCGTCAGTCCAACCTGATTGCTGATTTCCATTGGGCTCAATAAAATCAAAATCTGTTGTCCCCTTCGGAATGGGAGAAAAGTACAACTTAAAGCTAAGCGATACGTCTTCCATCGATTTCCAGTTTGGATATTCCGTATGGTTCGGTATATAAGAGATGCCTTCTGCTTTTTGTAATAGATACCGCTTCCCATTTACAAGCAAATAGGAATTTTTATTTATTCCGCAATACGAAGTTTGACGGTTGTTGAACGAAATAAAATCAACTACTGTGTAAGTATTGTCTGTGTGTACTTTTGTTATGTGCAATTTTGAATCAGTACCCCTATTTTGTATATATGGAAAATAAAAATCATTAGCACTTATAAGAGAATTTGCCACTGACGATGAAAGTTGAGAACCACCTTTATCCTTCTCGCTATTATAGGTATTGTAATAGCATGCGGTAGCTGCTTCTATAGCACTGATCATTTTGAGAACAACCGCATTGAAATCATCGGCCTTTTTGAAGTACATTTCACTTTCAAAGACTATAAATTCATCACCAACATATGCTTTGGCTCCTTTTATAAAGTTTGTTTTCTTTATAGCTTCTTCCATTGCAGATTCTGAAACAGAAGTTGGCATATTGTAACCAGCAGATAGTGTGACGAATAATGGATTTTCGTCAGAATTACTTATGTCTATCAAAAACTGCGTTTCATTATATGTGAATGCAATCTCGTTATATTGAGGTTCACTAATATTCGACACCTTATTTTTTAGATAACGAAAGATTTCGTTTTTTGCACTTTTTTGACCAAATGTCAATGTTTGGCCCTGCATACACACAAGGCCAAACATTGACAATAAGATAGAAATAACAAATTGTCTCATGATTCAAACTATTTACGCATCATTTTTACGGCATTAACAGATCCTTTGTCCCCGTATTTTGCAGCTTGTTCTGTGTAATAAGATGCCAAACTTTGGTCTTTGTCTGTTCCTCTACCGAAACGATAGCACGCGCCTAAATATTTATAAACCCTTACCAATAAATACTCATTTAAAGAGGCAATATCCTTCACTGCGATTGAAAGATACTCGAATGCTTTTTGGTAATCCTTTGCAACCATCCCCTTTTCTCCAGAATAATACATAGTTCCCAAAACTGCACAAGCAAAAGTATATCCTTCACCTGCGGCTTTTTTCATATATTCAAGTGCTTTCTGCTTGTCAGTATGTATAATCTCACCCACATAATATTCATAACCAAGATCGTATATGGAAGAGCTGTTCCCTAAATCTGCCGCTTGGCGAAGATATGCTATGGCTGCATCAGTATCTTTTGTTACGCCTTCACCTTCACGATACAAACGATACAACCTATCCAATGAATAAGCATGATTCGAATCTGCTGCTTTTTTATAGTATGTAATAGCAGTTGAAATATTTTTTTGTACACCTATACCATTTTCGTAACACAAGCCAAGTCCACCTATTCCACCAGCATCTTCTGCATCTGCAGATTGTTTATACAAGCTATATGCTTTTGAATGGTCTTCTGAAACTCCAATGCCCACAAGATACATATAGGCCAATTGATTACATGCACTTATTACATTTTGATTAACCGCTTTCTGATACCATTGAGCAGCTTGGACGTTATCTTCTTCAACTCCAATACCATAATAATATAAATCACCTTTAAGTTTATAGGCATAGGGCTGCCCCTGCTCTACTGCTGCTTCTATATATTTAATGCCTTCACTGACATTTTTATCCACACCAAGCCCACGAAGATAAAATTCTCCCAGCCGAGCTTGTGCGATAGCATCGCCAAGTTCTGCGGCCTCTTTAAAATAATTGGCTGATTTATTTATATTTGCATCTACACCAACACCTACTTGATAACAAATACCTAAGAGACGCTTTGCTTGCGCATCACCTTGTACATCAGCCTTTTGCAAATATACTAATGCTTTGTTAACATCAGGAGATATGTCATTGTCGGATAATCCATACAAGTAATAATATCCCAAGTCACTTTGACCGCTTGCGTCACCTCTATCAGCAGCCGCATTGAGCATTTGCCAATATGTTACAACACTTTTGCTGACATAGAGTCCATCTTTGTACATCAGACCCATTAGATAGTATGCAGAGGCTTTGTTTTGCTTCATGGCTTTGCTGGCAAGTTCGTATGCTTGCTTATAATCTTTTAGCACTCCAATACCATAAATATAATGGTATGCCAACGAAACTTGCGCAGGCGCATATTTTTTCTTGGCAGCTTTTGTTAGCCACATTGTTGCCAAACTATAGTCTTGGTTGACACCACCAGTACCATTAATATAGCAATTTGCCAAATTGTACATGGCTTCAACGTCACCTTTGTCCGCATACTTTCTAAAGAAGGATGCGTCTTGCGCAGAAGCGTTTACGATTGCACATAAGAGAACCGCAAACATAATAATCAGTTTGTACTTCATATTTTTACTTTTAAAACTAATCGTAATAACCTAAATTTTCAAGAGCCATAATTACTTTCTTTCCATCACTAAAACCGGCAGCTTTTGCTTTTTTAGCATAAGTTTCAGCTAAAGAATACTCATTGTTTTGTAGATAGTATTTTGCCAATGGACCATATGCCGCACTATACCCTTCATTGGCTAACTTCTGTACTTTTTTGTAATTACCTCTATATAAGGCATTCTTTAATGCTACGGCGTTATCTTCTTTTATCTCCTTTGTCATCTCCTGTGACGCATTTGTATTTGGGGACTCTTCATCTTTTGATTTGGAAACACTTTGACAGTCGGAGTGGACGCGAACTTGTTGTTTGGACACGAAATCAGTATCAGTTTCAGGGTATACCGAATCGATTTGTTCTGTTGACGATCCCCGTTGAGAGAACAATACAACTATAGCAACAAGTACAAATGCAACTATCGCTCCAACAATAAATTTTCTCTTGTTATATGAAGAATCGTTATCAGTTTCGTCATAATAATTTTCCTCCACATTTTCACTTGGAGAAGAGAATTTTTCTTTCGTGGCTGTTTCATCAGACTCAATCACTGTATCTTCCGACTTGTTATCACCAATACCAGGTACTGAATTCTGCTCTACATCTACAGAAGTTGAAGGATTAGTTAATGAGCATAATACTTCTTCTAACTCTTGGACACTTTGAAAACGTTTCTTTACATTTGGATTCATCGCTTTAATCACAATGCCTATTAGCTCCTTTGAAACATTGTTGGCAGACATTTGCGTTTCAAGCAAACTATCGTCACTTACGAGGTCGGAAGCTGGCGGTGGCGTTTCACGGGTGAGAAGCTTGTAGAATGTAGCACCAAGAGCGTACACATCTATAGTCGGGCGGAACTCTCCGTTCTTCGCTTTGTTTCCTTGTTCTATAGGAGCATATCCTGCTGTACCGAGACCTATTGTAGTAGATGTCTCGGGTTGGCCGTCAGTACTATAATGCTTGCTCAATCCGAAGTCTATGAGGAAGACGTGTCCATCACTATTGCGACGCATCACATTGCCTGGCTTCAAGTCGAGGTGAAGCATGTGCTTCTCTTCGTGCATATAGATGAGGGCATCGGCTACAGACTTGATTATGCTTACGGCTTCAGCCTCATCTATATAATGCGACTTGATATAATCGTTGAGGTTCTGTCCTTCTATAAAGTCCATCACATAGTAGAACGTGCCATTCTCGCTGAACGAGTCGGTGACACGAACGATGTTGGGATGATCAAGGCGCGAGAGGTTGATAGCTTCCTTCTTGAACTTCTGACAATAGTTTTGAGACAAACTGCTGTCTGACATACCTGTAATACTACCATCCTCACCACGTGAGTTGAGCTCCTTCATAAAGAACTCTTTGATTGCTACCTTCTTTCCAAGGTTAGTATGCTCGGCAAGGTAGGTTATGCCAAAACTACCTTGTCCGAGTATCTTCTCTATCTTGTATGTTCCATGCAAGATCGTTCCTGCTTGCAACATTAATTTGTTGTTTATATCCATATATGGTACTTTATACTTGCCGTTCTACACCATGCCGACAAGAATATAATCCTTATCGTTTGCCTTTCCTATTTTATTCTACGCCTTTCAGTCTTATGTCCGTCTTTGTTGACTGTCACACACGTTGTTTCATTTAGAGTTATTATTCGATATGAACTTTCACCCATTGATTCTTTTTTCCAAGGTATAACCATATCATAATACAGACGTTTCTTCTCCGAAGCAACTAATTCCTGTATAACAGTTCTATCATCTGTCAGATTTTCTCCTTGAAATGAGACATCTACAATTTTGATGTCAACATCAGTGGTATTTGTATTTTGCATCTTGTCGATTATGCTCCATGTCCCTTTTTCAGCCAATGATAACATCACAACTTCCTGCACACCATCCCCGTCATAAACTAACCGCACGGTGCCGTTGCTGATATAAGTTTTGTCATCATGATATTCATAATTACTTTCTACTGTAGCTTTATTTCCATCATGATCCATACTACTTTCTGAATAATACCACTTACCAACCATCAGCCGCTCTGAGGGGTTGAGCGAGTCACAACTTACCATTGCAAGAATGGCAAACATCATTAATATTACAGAAAAAATATTTTTCATTTTGACTAATTTTATTAAAATAAAAATACCTAATAATAGGCTATTCAGCAATATCATAGTACCCTTCCGCTGTTGTATCTACAGCTGTTGTATCAGCGGTAGCGTCATACTGATAGTCATACGTATCATCTATAACTCCAGAATTACCTCTATTTGCTATAAATATAAAAAACAAAGATATTCCAAATATTCCACCGACAATCTTGCCTAAAAGTTTCAAACTCTTTTTGGAAATTCCATCTCTACGCTCTCCATATTCATTGCCATCACAATCTCCTGCACCAAATAGCATTACAAAGCCATAGAATGGAATCATTTGGAACCATCCTGAATGTCCTAAGTCATGACAACGTTTTGCTCCAACAGCCAACACTACATAGAAATACAATACCAACAACACCAGCATCATCGTGCTTAATACACTATTTTCAACTTGCACATCGATGCTTCGCATTGTTTCCTCTAATACAAAAAAGAAAAGTCCTATAACATATATAGAGAACACCACCAACCAATAGGTTCCACGTCCTACTCGTCCTTTGAAATTGAAGATGGAATGATTTAAAGAAATGTCATCTTCATTTGTAGCTTTGTTCTCCGTATTTTCTGCTGCATCTTCAGTAAACACAGGACTTTTTGACACATTTTCTGCCTTCTTAAAATCTTCTGCTGACGTGACTATTGTTTCCTCTTTACCGGTGCCTGCAATAGTATCATCCGATGTAACGTTAATTGTCGCTTGCGTCTCGCTCTTTATGCAATCAAGGTTGCCTTTGAATTCCCTTATGCTCTGTGTTCGTCTTCTTACATTCGGACACATCGCCTCGGTGACAACCTTGATAAGATTGTCTGACACTCCCTTTTCACGAAGTTTGTTCTCCAGAAGTTCATCGTCACTTACGAGGTCGGAAGCTGGCGGTGGCGTTTCACGGGTGAGAAGCTTGTAGAATGTAGCACCAAGAGCGTACACATCTATAGTCGGGCGGAACTCTCCGTTCTTCGCTTTGTTTCCTTGTTCTATAGGAGCATATCCTGCTGTACCGAGACCTATTGTAGTAGATGTCTCGGGTTGGCCGTCAGTACTATAATGCTTGCTCAATCCGAAGTCTATGAGGAAGACGTGTCCATCACTATTGCGACGCATCACATTGCCTGGCTTCAAGTCGAGGTGAAGCATGTGCTTCTCTTCGTGCATATAGATGAGGGCATCGGCTACAGACTTGATTATGCTTACGGCTTCAGCCTCATCTATATAATGCGACTTGATATAATCGTTGAGGTTCTGTCCTTCTATAAAGTCCATCACATAGTAGAACGTGCCATTCTCGCTGAACGAGTCGGTGACACGAACGATGTTGGGATGATCAAGGCGCGAGAGGTTGATAGCTTCTTTCTTGAACTTCTGGCAATAGTTTTGAGACAAACTACTGTCTGACATGCCAGTAATACTACCATCCTCACCACGTGAGTTGAGCTCCTTCATAAAGAACTCTTTGATTGCTACTTTCTTTCCAAGGTTAGTATGCTCGGCAAGGTAAGTTATGCCGAAGCTACCTTGTCCGAGTATCTTCTCTATCTTGTATGTACCTCCATGCAGGAGTGTTCCTATAATCAATTGTTGTTGCATGACTTATTTTGTCTTTTCGTTAGGATTGTTTGTTTTGTCTCTCTTTTCATTCTTGGGTTGAGATGGTTTGACAAACTTATTAATAACATTGCTCGTTGCCGTGTTATTGCCTGCAGCTGTTTGCTCCGGCTTAACTGGTTCCGGCTTAGCTGACTCCGGCTTAGCTGACTCCGGCTTAGCTGACTCCGGCTTGTCATTGTCGCCTTTCTCATCTTTCTGGGGTTTGCCCTTCTGAACAATATCGTGGTGCTGACTTGTAACACGAGGTTGCTGTGCCGTGTCCTTTTTCAGCGTATCCTTTTTCTGTTCTATTGGTCGAACCTTGGCAGGAGCCAACTTGATACTATCGCCAACCAATTCCGAAGCACAATTCTTGCCTCCGCACATAAAGAATGAAGCAGCGGCAGCTATAACCGCAATGATAGCAATACCGACAATCCATGGCCATACTTTCCGTTTCTTCTTTGGTTTGTTAAATTCTGGAGTAATCCATGTGCCACTTACTCCTGAAGAGGTGGACGTAATTGTTGCTGATACGCCCTCCACCTTATCAATATGTATAAGGTGTGCCGTGTGATTGTCCTTATTCTCTTCTGTCACATTGCGTAACATCTCCAACTTCTGCTCATCCGTAGCATTAGGCTTGGTAATGATATTGAGGATGTTCTCGTCAGAAGCTTCTTCCAACATACCATCGGAGCACATGTAGAAATAGTCGCCAGGTAGGATGTCTGTGAGATGGGCAATGTCTGCCTTAGCACGATGCTCCTGGCAAGGCTGCATAGCACGTGTGATGACATTCTTCTGCGGATGGTGCTTAGCCTCCTCTTCTGTTATCTCGCCTATCTTCACAAGATCGTTGACGAGCGAGTGGTCTTGCGTGCGGAAGACGATACGTGCCGAAGTGTTTTTTGAAGCCGGACGCAACTGATATATACGGCTATCGCCTATATGCGCCACTGTGATACCACTGGCGTGCAGACATAAGAAGGTGAGCGTGGTGCCCATCTTGCGTTCTTCGCCATTGTCTTTAGCATCAAGCGCATCGTAGGCTGCACTAAGTGCTTGCCGGAAGAGTTCGTCGCTCAACACTTCACCTGGATGCCAAGCGGAAAGGATGACACGGCTTAATGTCTCGCACACCGTAGCCGAAGCCACCTCGCCTTTTTCATGTCCGCCCATTCCGTCGCAGAGAACGAACAAGCGGTCGTCAGACGTTGACTTACCCAATGCAGGAAAGAGCGAATCTTCTTGATTTGTTCTTTGTCCAAGTTCCTGCAGGTTGTATGCTTTAATCTTGAATTTCATATACTGTTACTTTTTGAATGTCAGTTCTGTGCTACCCATCTTGATACGATCACCATTGTTAAGCACCAGTTGGTCTTGTTGTCCGATGAGTACTCCGTTCATATAGGACGGATTCTTGTTCGCTCCATTTCTGAGAATGTGAATTGTCTTCCCTCCTGCATGGCTCACTTCTATCACGGCATGGCTTCGGCTCATGGTGCGGTCGTTGGTGGCTATCTGTATAGTTGCTGTTGACGAAACTGCACTACGTCCTATAGTGTTGATGCCTAAACGCAACGCATATGTACTACCCATATTGTCCACAAGTACACCGACCGTAGGGCATGAAGCGGAGGCTGTTCGTGTTTCATCTCCACCACCATGTTGAGGTTGTGGACCAATCTGTGTTTCATCGCCTCCCGATTGCTGCACAAAACCACCTCCATACTGAGTTTCATCACCCGAAGAAGCGATAGGCTTCGGCTGCTCCACATATCGTTGACACTTGCCAACGATATGCTTTTCCTTGCATACGGGGCAGGTGAAAAACGCCGCATTGATGTTTGGTACATCTTTCAAACGGAGCACCTTGCCACAAGTAGGACATTTTATCTTTATCTCATTCATTGTTATTCTGTTTATATTGGTCTCACCATTTCATCACGGGCATATCGTCGGAGAACTTGCCCCACATCACGGGATGCTGACGGTTGCCAGAGTCTTTCTTCACCTTTTCGCTAACATAGTCGAACAGCTCCTTTGCCGTAATAATGCGGTCTCGGTTCTTGTCTGCACCTCCTCGCAATCCATGCTGCAAGGCGTAAGTGAAGAAGCCGTTTGTCATACCGGGTCTTTCGATTGACTTCTCGTTGCTGCGACTGGAGAGGAAGAACATCACATTGCCCTTATTGACGCTGTTTGAACTCGCATTGGCTTTGCTCTTACCATGGCGTATAGCTCCTGCGAAACAAGCGTCAGCAAACACCATTTTGTTTTTGCTCTTGCACGATGCCATCGCCGTATAGATATCATCGTAATACAGGGAACCGTCATAGCAGACAAATCCGCCTTTAACTCCGTGACCGCTGAAGAATATCACAACGATGTCGTCGGCAGTTGCTACAGAAACCATCTTTTGCAGAGCCTTCTTCACGGTTGCTACCTTTGCCTTATCGTTCATCAGCAAGCAGACCTTTGCCTGTTTGTTCTCCTTGTAGAGCCACTGCATTGTGGCTGCATCGTTGTGCGGCAAACGGAGGTCGTTCCGTGTGCCAGGATAGTCGGATATGCCGACTGACAAAAGATAAATCTTCGCTTGGACTGATAATGGCAGCAAGGCAAGCACTACCGATAAGAGTAGTATCTGCGTGACTTTATACATATGACAAATCGGCATCATTGTTGTAATCCGGCTGGTCATCGCTGGCGTTATAGGCAAATGTATTTTGCTCCTGATCCATCTGCATCTGTTGCTGTTGCGCCATATACAAATCCTGATAATCCGCCATATGTACATTATCGTTTGAGAGGTCGTACACCTCGCCTTCATCTATCTGCTGGTTATGGTTTTCGTCTACAGCAAGAACATCTGCTACACCATCACCATCTAAATCCACAACAGCAGCTACCTCATGGCCGTTGGTCAGCATAGCAGCTTGCATGGTTTGTCCGTCCTCGCCTTGCGCTTCGTACATGCCCAACACCTGCACCTCATTGGCATTGCCACCACTGGTGTCGTCAACCGTAGCCTGCACTTCGGGATTTTGTGTTACGGGGTCAGCACCATTGTGATTAGTATAGTCGGGTTCACCACCTTCTTCATCGTCTACTCTGGATACGAGTTCCTCCTTTTGGGGTTCGTCAGACTGCACCTTTTGAGGCTCGTCAACGACTGCTGCAGCAGGCTTCTCCGCTGCCACTGCTTCTTCCTCAGGCTTCTGCTCATCTGCCTCGTCCTTGCTATGGAGCATTTCCGTAGCAGCATAAGCAGCACCACCACCGACTACACCGCCCACAATTGAGGCGGCTGCCGTAGCGACAACTTTCTTGCCTTTGTTCGACTTCTTATCAACTGTCTCTACGCTTTGTGTCTGTTCTGCCTTATTGTTCTGCGGCTTCATGACGATTGTTTCTTCGTTGTTCATATCAATAGCTTTTAAAGTTTTTAAATCATTATTTTGATGCTGCAAAATTATGCTTATTATACCTCAACACCATGAGAAAATCGGCATCCTGTATGAAACGCCCCGATTATTACACAAAATGTCAGTGGGTGTACTTGCAACCACAAGCCAAGCACTGCTTATTGTACTCGATGTTGCGGTACGGTATCGCACCAAATGGTCTTCCACAAGCAGGATTAGGACACTTGTACTTCCTGGCATACTCATCGTCGAGGTCGTGCAACTGTTGTTGAACGGTTGCAGTGATGCTTCCTTTTATAAAGAAATATATACCTATGGACAAAGCGGCAACAATGATGATGATGCGTATTGTAGGGTCTATGCCAGGAATAAAGCCGAGACACATACCAAACATAGAGAATAGACCTTGCAGACGTTGTTTGTTCGCAGATTTTGCAGCATCGTTCTGTATCTTCATTCTGCGGTTGTCGTATTCCTCCCACACAGCCTTCATGGGTTTCAACGAGAATGTCGGTGCCTCTTTTTGCGGATCCACTCCGTTGGCTGCTGAGACACCAGCCATTTGCAGTATCTGCTGCAGAGGTACAAGAAATCGCTCTTCGCCTAACTGCACACGGCTGTTCGAGGTGATACCTTTGCTGACTACCTGGTTGCCGTCTACAAAGGTTACGTTCTGCGCCTTTATGTTCTCTATGCTGATATTGCTTCCATTGACTGAAATATTGCAATGCCGACGACTTACAGACAATGGCACTGCGCCAGCCTGACCTATATTGAATTCACGTCCACCAACAATACAATGTAGACGACGTGCGCCTTCTTCTCTTCCTATTATAATTTCCATCGTTTTTGATTTTATCCTACATTGATTTGAGTTCGGTCTGGAACCCGTCCGACGAGAATGTCCTTTAGCTGCTTGAGTGCTTCCTTCGATATACCGAGTTGAAAGGTGAAGTGAACACCATCAGTCACAACAAGGCTTTGCAGCAGAGGTTGCACCTTATATATAAAGTTGAGATTTACGATGAAACGCTTACCTATGCGTGCAAAAATAGAGGCACGCTCACGCAAGCTCTCAGAGATAAACTGCTGCATGTTGCTGAGATTCATACAGACAGCCACCTTCTGTTTGTTGACAAGCACAATGTTGGTATAGTTGCCATCACCCTCCATGTACACAATCTTGGAACAGTCAAGGCGAATCAGTTCGTTGCGAGTGTTTAGATACAAAAATCCTGTAGCCATAATAGACTTATTTTGGCACATTGCTTTCTCCTGAACAATGTAGGGTTAGCATTCTGATTAGGTTATTATTCTGGCACAAAAAAAGCGTGGAGAACCTACCTGTTGTCCATTCCACAGCTTGAGGCTCTCGCATTGCCTATTATAGTCGAACAGACAACGTCAGAGCCCACGCCGATATGATAATCCTCCCCGTGAGGTCTGTGTACACAACCACGCACTGCACCTATAAGGGTACAATGATGGCTTACAGAGAACCACACAGGAATGATATAATCACACCCGGAGCATCTACCGTTGCTAAGTTCAAGACTATAATGACTTTGAATTTGCGAGATTCCAAGCTGTCTCAAACAGAGCGTCAAGTAAACGCCTTAATTATGTCGTGCCTCTACCCACCCTTTCTCCTTTGTTTAAAGTATAAATACCGTAAAAGGCTCGGCGTGAACTGAGGCATGAATCGATTGAAACGAAGTGTACGAATACACAAAGTCAATTAATCTGCACAAAATTAATATATTTCTATGAATAAAAGAAAGGAAATTCAAAAAAATACCTCAATAGATATAAAATCGAGTTGATGAGGATATCTACCATATCTTCCTGATGATGATGCCAAGAGCAGACGGCATCATCGTCAGGAAGATATGTTGCTAAGTGATTTTATTTATTGATTACCAAGCTATTGTTGTCCAACACAACATGATGGGCAAAAGAAGTGGGAGGGAATATTTGCGTTTCAAAAGCGGATATTCAATGAAAACGTTGGCGTTTAGAAGAAAATACCATATCGTTTGCAGACGAACAAGAACCAAAAATATAATAAAAAGGTTTCAAAAACATGGTACAGACATCAAGCCAAAGCACTGT
>ENA-USZK01000298-USZK01000298.1-human-gut-metagenome-genome-assembly--contig:-NODE-298-length-28709-cov-7.544950_pt1 | contig 28709 bp, 24 predicted proteins | sample MGYA00250043_ERZ773534 | MGnify/ENA primary metagenome ERZ773534 (study PRJEB29103, sample SAMN06112056) | human gut metagenome | biome: human gut; feature: ankylosing spondylitis patient; material... | reverse complement strand
CAGAAGGAGACGCTCACGGGCGGTCGGCGTGCGCTGTTGCGCGTTTTCCGTCCATGTGTGGCACAGACGGAGGAGGGTTATATTCGCCGCTTATACAAGCGGGAACCGCGGGGGATTCCACCTAAAGGCAGAAAGGGCGCTAATTTACCTGGAAACGACATACCACGTGTTTTTTTACTTCCCCATTATATACTTTCAACGAAAATATGCAAGCACGGCTTTTCCCACAGTCACATCAAGGCAATCAAAAGGCACAAGGCGAACTTGTGCCCTTTGATTGCCCCTCCGCCCGAGGGCGGAGGGGGTGGAAATAGGGTTTTACTTAATAATCACGGATGTGCCGCTTTGCTGTGCGGTGTGTCCCGTACCGACATAGCTAGAGAGTGCGTCAACGTTCATGTTTGCAAAGGTTCCGCCGTTGAGGACTGTGGATGTGGCATAGCTCTGAACGAAAAACCCTTGTGTTCCGTTAAAGGTTCCGCCATTCACCGTCATTGCAGCACCGTTGGAAACTGCTTTGAAAGACTTTGAAGTTAAGGTTCCACCGTTGATTACGGCTGTTCCAAGATAGTCGTTGGAAAGGGCCCAATATCCGGTGGAGTTCACGGTCACACCATTTACGGTTAGATCGCCATATCTGCAATTCTTAATTCCGCTGGAATCGGTATCAAGTTCCAAAGCGTTGATTTCCATCACTGCATGCGTAGTAGAAGCACCAGGATCAAAATAATTCCAGCCATTGGTGATAGCAAAGCCATTTCCGCTCTTTAGGACGACCTTACCACCATTGAAGATCATCTTGCCAAAGTTTTCAACCACATGCCATGTATTTCCATTGGCCCCGTCACGAGAAATTGTTCCGCCCTCGACTACACAGACTGCATTATCTCCGTTGCGAAGTGCTGCAGTGTTGCCCTTGAGGGAGATGATTTGACCGCTTTTATCTGCGCTTGAATCTGTCAGAGTAAGATGGCCTTTATTCAGAATGGTGTGCGATCCAGCATTCGTTACAGTGCGACCATTCAAATCCAGGGTTACATCCTTATCCTCAGGGATGACGAAGTTGTTGGTCGTAATGCTGTTCGTCAGCACGATATTGACAGGAGCTGTTGCATTGCTCACAATGGCCTGCAGTTCGTCTCCCGTTGTAACTGAAATCGGATACTCCGCGTCCTCATCGTACTCATTGCCGAAGCTGTCGTTCTCGTAGGTAAGCTGGGTAGCAACCACATTGATACCGAGGTCGATGCTGGGAGCGGTAATGCCCTCAGCTACCTTGTAGTTGGCTTCGTTGCCTACGGATTTGGGCATCCAGACAACCAGAGTGACGACCTTTTCGTTGTCCGTCGTACCCGCCAACAGATGATTCTCTTTAGTGTAGCCAGCGTTTAGAGCGGCAACGCTCTCGGATTTTTCAGCCTCAGCCACTAGCTTATCGCGGTCACTCAGATTATTCGACTCGCCGTCGATCACAGCAAACTTGATGTAGTCGGACAGTTTGAACCCGTTGCCGTAAACATTGGTGCTGCCCGTTTCGCTGGCAATATTGATACCCAGCTTGTACTTGAGTGCCAGAGTGCCGATGTTCTTTACATTCAGCACGGCGAACTCAACATGACCCGGCTCCCAAAGAGCGTCGTTGTTGAAAACAGGGGTTGCCTTGTCGACCTCCTTGAAGCCGCCGCCGACGGTGTTCTTGTATGTAACCTCCATTTTCAGATTACCAGCCTGGATCTTGTTCACGCCAGTGGACGCCGTATCGGTAAACCAGGCAAACGTCGTCCCGACCAGCATGACCACACACATAACCAACGCCATGACGCTGGTCAGCAGTGCGCGCTTTGTCGCTCTTTTGTTGTTCATTTAAGAACCCTCCTGTGCAAATAAAATTTCGTCAATATACTATTTGCGTTGCCGCCTCCGGCGGCAACGCAAAACCCCTATAGGGGTCTATGTAAACAGCATATTTACGATGTACGGCCTAAACATAGCACCCTCCCATCGATACCGCAACCGTTTCCGGCAAAATTTTCATATTTTGGAGATGTGCACAAAATTTGGTGGGGAATTGTTGTGATTTTGACGGAGAGATTTGTGGGAGGGGGACGGATTGCCACGTCGCTGCGCGCCTCGCAATGACAGCGCGGCGCTGCCGCGCTGATGGGGCGTCGGGACGCCGTCCCCTACGGATCAGCAGGAATGGGGCGGCGAAAATGCCGTCCCCTACGCACGGTTCAGCGTCTCCACTGCGGCGCGGGCGGCAGCCGCCGCGTCCTCGGTGTACACGTCCGCGCCGATCTCGTCGCAAAAGCTCTGGCTGATGGGCGCGCCGCCCACGAAGATCTTCACCCGATCCCGGATGCCCTTTTCCTCCGCCAGCGCCACCACCCGGCGCATCTCCTGCATGGTGGTGGTCAGCAGGGACGAGCAGGCGATGATGCCGCAGCTCTCCCGCTGCGCCGTCTCCACGAACTGCTCCGGCGTCACGTCCACGCCCAGATCCACCACCTCCACGCCGCTGCCCTCCAGCATGATCTTCACCAGATTCTTGCCGATGTCGTGCATGTCGCCCCGGACGGTGCCGATGCAGGCGCGTCCCACCGTCTGCCCGGCCTCGCCGGTCATCAGCGGCTTCAGCTCCGCCAGCGCCGCCGTCATGCAGCGGGCGGCCATGAGCATCTCCGGCACAAAGGCGCGGTTGGCGGAGAAGTCCTCGCCCAGCCGGTTCATGCCCTGTATCAGCCCGCCGGACAGAATGTCCTGCGGGGCGACGCCCTGCTCCATTGCCTGACGGCACAGGGTCAGTACCCTTTTCTGCTGCCCTCTGGCCAGCGCGCCGGCGATCTGCGTCAGGATGTCCGTCTCCGTCTCGCCGGACGCAGCCGCCATCCGAACCGGCGCGGCGCGGCGCACCCGCCGGGGCACCGGCGGCAGGCAGAAGCGCGGCACATGCAGGCGGCTGTTGTAGTCGGCGATGGCTCTGTCGATATGCTCGTCCACATGGGGATAGACCGCGCCCGGCAGCCCATAGGTAATGGACGGGATATAGTGCCCGCCGGGGCAGCAGGTGCGCAGCGTGGTCATGGCGTAGTCGTATATCTCCTCCGGCGCGGCATCCGCCCGGTCGATGGCGGCGCCCATGCCGCCCATCAGCACCAACCGCCCGTTCAGCTGCCGCTGCAAAGCCGGGATGTCATTCTCCGGCAGCACACCCTGCCACACCTGAATGCCGATCTCCGCCATATCCTCCACAATGGGCACCAGATAGGAATCCGCGTGGTGGATGGCGATGACGCCCCGGGAGCGGATATAGCCGTAAAACCGGCGGTACGGCTCCTTGAAAAATTCCCGCCACATGTCCGGGTGCATGAACAGCGCGTCCTTGGTGCCCCAGTCGTCGTGGGAGAAGATCACATCCGGCTGCAAACGGTCAATGAGCAGCTGCACATAGCGCAGCCGGTACTCGGTGATGTATTCGATGAGCTGGCGCATCTCGTCGGGGTGCTCGTAGAGGTTCGTCAGCGTGTCCTCAAAGCCCATGAGGAAGTGGCACTGCTCGAAAATGCCGGTGCCCATAAAGCCCGCCAGCAGCTTCTCCTTCCCGCAGGCCGCCCGTGCCGCTGTACGGCACGCCTCCCAGCCCTCGGTGCAGGAGTCGATATCCGGTGCGTGTACCGTGTCGCGCCAGTGCGTCACGTCCGGACACACCGCCAGACCGTCCGCGGTCACAGGCATGGGGCCGGGCGCATCGGCGGGAAAGCTGATGGTGGTGCCCCAGCGGTCCTTGCTGACGGTTCCCCGCTTGCGGTTGCCCCGCAGATAGGTGTTGATGGGGTCGTTCAGGCACATGTGCAGCGCCTCGTACTGGCACAGCTGGCGATCCGGCTGGCCGTCCGGCTTCAGCAGCTCCAAAAAGAGTTCTCTGGGCGTCATCATGTCACGTCACCTCATTTTTCGTTTTGTACAGCACGCAGGACGTATACGTCATGGTGCCCGTTCCGTAGTAATACCCCAGCCCGGAGCGCCGGCACACGTCCGACACCAGCAGGCCGTAGGCCTCCATGGACGCCATCCGCCGCTGCGGAAAGCGGCAGGGTCTGTCCGGGTAGGTACAGCGGCGACACAGGGTACAGCTGCCCGCCGACAGGGGCAGGCACTCGCCCGTCAGCAGTCTTACCTGCCGGGCGAAGCTCTCAAAGCTGCGCTTGTGGCGGCGCTGGATGTCCTCCATGGCCGCGTAGTCGAATTCGTCCGCCAGCGCGCCCGTGGTCTGCACCACAAGCCCCGCGTCGAAGCGGCGGATATCCGCGGCGGCCTGCTCCAGCGTACCGCAGGCCGGCGGGCACGACCAGCTGGCGTTCCAGCGCCCGCAGCGGTCGGCGCGGCACATGTCCCGCACGTCCTGCCGGGGCGTCAGCGCCGACATATCCGCCGCCGCCCAATGGGAAAAGCCGTTTTCCGCCGCCAGTGCCATCAGTGTTTCTATCATCACAATGCCTCTTGACAAAGTAGTGCCGTACTGATTAAAGTAGTGGTATGATCATTATAGAAAGGGGCGGTGCCTGTGTCAAGTATCCGCGTGATACGCGGCGGCGACGTGTTCCGCATTCCCTGCAACGAGACGGACACCCTGCTGGCGCTGCTGCGCCGCGCCGGGTGTACGCTGCCCGCCGCCTGCGGCGGGCACGGACGCTGCGGCAAGTGCCGCGTCAGCGTCAACGGCGTGCCGCGGCTGGCCTGCCGCGTGGTGCCGGAGGACGGCGACGAGGTGATCCTGCCCCCGGCGGCAGGCGGGCGCATCCTCACGGAGACGCTGGATCCTCCGGCTGCACCCACCGGCGAAAGCGGCTGCGCCGCCGCCGTGGATCTGGGCACCACCACCGTGGCGGTGCGGCTGTACGATCTGACCACAGGGCGGGTGGCAGCCGCCTGCGCTGGCTGGAACGCACAGGCGGCCTACGGCGCGGATGTGATCTCCCGCATTCAGTACACCCGGGAGCAGCCGGACGGCCTGTCCGCGCTGTCGGGCTGCATTCGGGCGCAGGTAGAGTCTCTGCTGACGCAGGCGCTGGCGCAGACGAACCGCGAAGCGCGGGAGCTGAAGCGCGTTGTGCTGGCCGGGAACACGGTGATGCATCTGCTGTTCGCCGGTATATCCGTGGAGCCGTTGGCTGCCGCGCCCTTTCAGGCGGAGACGCTGTTCCGCCAGCCGGTACAGGATACCCTGCTGGGCGCGCCGGTACACTATCTCCCCTGCGCAGCGGGCTATGTGGGCGGCGACATCACCGCCGGGCTGCTGGCCTCCGGCCTTTCGGACAAAGCCGGGCGGTTCCTGTATCTGGACATCGGCACCAACGGTGAAATGGCGCTGGGCGGCAGGGACGGCTTCGTCTGCTGCGCCGTGGCCTGCGGCCCCGCCTTTGAGGGCGCAGGCGTGACCTGCGGCATGATGGGTGTGGACGGCGCCGTGAGCCGCGTGCACTATAATGGAAAATTCGAGATGAACGTCATCGGCGGCGGCGCGGCCACGGGGCTGTGCGGCTCCGGGCTGATCGATCTGGCGGCGGTGCTGGTACGGCAGGGCGTCATTGATGAGACAGGCCGCCTGCTGCCGCCGGAGGAGGTACCGGAGCGGATGCGCGCCTTCCTGACGCGGGACGAAAACGGCAACGGCGTGTTTCACCTGACGGACAGGGTATATCTCACCGCCGGAGACGTGCGGTCGTTACAGCTGGCAAAGGCGGCGGTGGCCGCCGGCGTGCAGGTGCTGCTGGCGCAGCAGGGCATCACGCTGGCGGAGCTGGACGGCGTATATCTGGCCGGCGGCTTCGGCGTGTATCTCGATCCCGCCAGCGCCGCCGCCATCGGTATGCTGCCCCAGCTGCCCGCCGGCAGGCTGCACAGCGTGGGCAACGCTTCGCTGGCCGGTGCGTCCATGCTGGCGCTGGACGCGTCACGCGCGGCGGACGCGCTGCAAACGGCAGAGCGCTGCCGGTACATAGAGCTGTCCGGGCGGGCGGATTTTGCCGACGCCTTTACCGGCGGCATGACGTATGAGCCTGTTACGCGGAGGTAAGAATATGGAGCTTCATTTTCCCCTGATACTGGACGGTGCCACCGGCACCGAGCTGCAAAAGCGCGGCTATACCGGCGATGTGTGCGCCGAGCAATGGACGCTGGAGCACCCGGAGGCCATCATCGACATCCAGCGCGGCTATGTGGACAGCGGCAGCCAGGTGCTGTACACCCCCACCTTCGGCGCCAACCGGCGCAAGCTGGAGGAGCACGGCATCTTCAACCGCACGGAGGAATACAACCGCCGTCTGGCAGCCCTGTCGGAGCAGGCCTCCGGCGGCAGGGCGCTGCGGGCGGGAGACATCTCCCCCACCGGCGCGTTCCTCGCCCCGCTGGGCGACGTGTCCTTCGAGGAGCTGGTGGACATCTACACCCAGCAGGCCGCCGGCCTGGAGAGCGCCGGTGTGGATCTGTTCGTCATCGAGACTATGATGACGCTGTCCGACGCCCGCGCCGCGGTGCTGGCGGTGCGCAGCGTCAGCGACAAGCCTATTTTTGTCACCTTCACCTGCGATGAGAACGGCCGCAGCATCTCCGGCGGCGATGTGACGGCGGCGCTGGTGGTGCTGCAGGGCATGGGCATCGACGCCTTCGGTCTGAACTGCTCGGCGGGGCCGGAGCAGATGCTGCCCCAGCTGCGCCGTCTGCGTGAGTACGCCCGCGTGCCGCTTATCGCCAAGCCCAACGCCGGAATGCCGCAGATCGTGGACGGCAAAGCCGTCTACGACTGCACACCGGAGGAATTTGTCGCCCTGATCCCGGACATGCTGCGCACCGGCGTGGCGGTGTTCGGCGGCTGCTGCGGCACCACAGCGGCGCACATTGCCGCCCTGCGGGACGCGCTGGACGGCGCGTCCGTCACGCCGCCCGCCCCGCTGCACACCGATAAGCTGCCCGCCGCTACAGAGAAGCTGCCGTTCCCGCTGCCCGTTGACGTGCGGTGGAGCACGGTCATCTCCCTGACCGCCGACGCGGAAGACGCCCTGTCCGCCGGACAGGAAACCGACGACCCTGTGCTGGCGGTGCGCATCGACGACTGGGACGGCGTACAGGCGCTGGCGGACTTCCAGTACCTGATCGCCAAGCCTCTGTGCATCGTCTGCGACGACGGCGAGCTGCTGGAGGCCGCCCTGCGGGTCTATCAGGGACGCGCCCTGTACGACGGCGGTCTGCCAGGCAGCGTGCTGCTGCCCCTGTGTGGCAAATACGGATTGCTGATATAAAAGAACCTGCCCGGTCACAAATATCGGAGGGAAGGATAGTGTGAAAGGGAACCGTCAGGGTTCCCTTTCGCGTTCAATCACCCGCCGCAGCGACCAAAATCGCAAAATAAAATACTGTTTTTATTTTGCGATTTTGCCTCAGCTTGTCAAAAAAGTCCGTTCGGACTTTTTTGACAAGCTGAGCGGCCTCCGGATACCCGGAGGCCGCTTGCTTATTCTTCTTTTTCTTTATGCCGGCAGGCGGCGCAGTTGCCGCCGCAGCCGCTGCACTTTCCGCTTTTCCGTGCTCTCCGCGCGGAGCGTATCGCCAGAACGCCGCATAGCGCCACCAGCGCCAGCAGCAGCCAGTCCATCCACGTCATGCCAGCAGCCCTCCCATGGCGAAGGCTATGTACGACGCCAGCCACGCCACGCCGCACTGCATCAGCACCACACCCACCGTCTTGATGCGGGAGCCCAGCTCCCGGCGGATGGTGGCCACCGCCGCCACGCAGGGCGTATACAACAGCGTGAACACCAGAAAGCTGACGGCGCTGCGGGTGGTGAACAGGGACGTGATGGCGGCACTGCCCAGCAGCACCTGCAGGGTGCTGACCACGGACTCCTTGGCGATAAAGCCGGAGATCAGCGCCGTGGCACACCGCCAATCGCCGAAGCCCAGCGGCTTGAACAGCACGGCCAGCCACTGTCCGATCAGCGCCAGCAGACTGTCGGCGCTGTCCGTGACCACGTTGAGCCGCGTATCAAAGCTCTGCAGGAACCAGATCACCACCGTGGCCAGGAAGATCACGGTAAACGCCCGCTGCAAAAAGTCCTTGGCCTTTTCCCACAGCAGCAGCCCCACGCTCTTGAGGGACGGCAGCCGGTAGTTGGGCAGCTCCATGACGAAGGGCACGGGCTTGCCCCGGAAGGCGGTGTTCTTCATCACCAACGCCGCCAGTATGCCCACCACAATGCCCAGCACATACAGGGAGATCATCACCAGCGCCTTGTGGTCGGTGAAAAAGGCCGCGGTAAAAAAGCCGTAGATGGGTATTTTGGCCGAGCAGCTCATGAAGGGCGTCAGCAGAATGGTCATCTTCCGATCCCGGTCAGAGGACACGGTGCGGGTGGCCATGATCGCCGGCACCGAGCAGCCGAAGCCGATCAGCAGCGGCACGATGCTGCGTCCGGACAGGCCGATCTTGCGCAGCAGCTTGTCCATAACGAAGGCTACCCGTGCCATGTAGCCGGTGTCCTCCAGAATGGACAGGAAGAAAAACAGCGTGACGATAATGGGCAGGAACGACAGCACGCTGCCCACACCGGCGAAAATACCGTCGATGATCAGGCTGTGTACCACCGGGTTGATGCCGTAGGCGGTCAGCGCGCCGTCCACACCGGCGGTCACATAGTCGATGCCCCGCGCCAGCAGGTCGCTGAGCCCCTGCCCGATGACGTTGAACGTCAGCCAGAAGATCAGCAGCATCACGCCGAAGAACACCGGCAGCGCCGTGTATTTGCCGGTCAGCACCTTGTCCCACGCCACGCTGCGCTTGTGCTCCCGGCTCTCGTGGCACTTCACCACCGCGTCGGCGGTGATACCCTCGATGAACGTATACCGCATGTCCGCCAGAGACGCGTTGCGATCCAGGCCGTTCTCCGTCTCCATCTGCACGATGCAGTGCTCCAGCAGCTCCCGCTCGTTCTGATCCAGCACCAGCCGGTCGGCCATGCTCTCGTCGCCCTCGATGAGCTTGGTGGCGCAGAACCGGGGCGGCAGCCCCAGCCGCTCCGCGTGGTCCTCGATGAGATGCACCACCGCGTGGACGCAGCGGTGCACCGGCGAATCCTGCACGCAGAAGTCATAGACCTTGGGCAGCACACGGTTTTTAGCCGTCTGTATCGCCTGATCCATCAGCTCGGACACGCCCTCGCCCTTGGCGGCGGTAATAGGCACCACCGGGATACCCAGATCCTCCGACAGCTTCTGCACGTCGATGGTGCCGCCGTTGGCGCGCACCTCGTCCATCATGTTCAGCGCCAGCACCATGGGTACCCGCAGCTCCAGCAGCTGCAGCGTCAGATACAGGTTGCGCTCGATATTGGTGGCATCCACGATGTTGATGATGCCGTCCGGCTTCTGGTTGAGAATGTAATCCCTGGTGACGAGCTCCTCCTGCGTGTAGGTGCGCAGGGAGTAAATGCCCGGCAGATCCACCACCGTGCAATCCTTATGACCGCGTACCTCGCCGGATTTCTGATCTACCGTCACACCGGGGAAATTGCCCACGTGCTGGTTGGAGCCGGTCAGGGCGTTGAACAGCGTGGTCTTGCCGCAGTTCTGATTGCCCGCCAATGCAAAGATCATACAGTCTCCCTCTTTTCCACGGTGATCTGCCGGGCGTCGTCCACCCGCAGCGTCAGCTCATAGCCCCGGATATGTATTTCAATGGGGTCGCCCATGGGGGCCACCTTGCGCAGTGTCACCAGTGTACGGGGCGTCAGCCCCATGTCCAGCAGGCGGCAGCGCAGAGCGCCATCGCCGCCCACCGCGGTGATAGCGGCTGTTTCCCCTATTTCCAGTTCATTCAGCGTCATGGCTTTGCACCTCGAAAACGGTTTTCCTGTCGATGGTAGCACGGTATGTCCATCCTGTCAAGATTTCCATACGCTTCTGTCGGTTTTCGCAAAAAAGAGAGCCATGCGGCTCTCTTTTTTTGCTCAGTTTTCGGTGCTGTACAGTCCGGCGGTGTCGTCCAGCGGCACGGAGAAGGTGACGGTCTGCGCGTCGGTGTGGGCGCCGGCCTTTTCCATGATGGACTTCATGATATCGGCACGCTTGTCGGAGGAGGTCACAAGGAAGATCATCTCCCGCTCCTCGGAAATGGCCATGCCGAAGAATTTGTTGGTGTTCTCCGCGTCGGTGGCGCGGGCGTGGATCACGGTGCCGCCCCGGGCGCCGGCGGCGGAGGCCGCCTCCATCACCGTGTCGGTATATCCGGTGTTGGTAATGGCCACGATCAACTGGTACGCACTGTCATTCATCAGTTCTTCCTCCTTTACAGACATATCCGGCTGGGCATCGCTTTTGCCGGAGATCAGATAGTTCAGCGCCGTGCGGCCGCCCACGCTGCTCAGGTGCAGGCACACGGCGATGCCGCTGCCGGGGCGGTCGATGCGCATGGTGTCCACCAGCTCGCGCATGAGCACATCCTTGACGGCGGGCGTCACCACGGAGAACATGACGGATTTCTCCGTGGCCTCCAGCCCCAGCGTATTCAGGATATCGTTGCTGGCGGTGCCGCGGCCGAGGGCGGTGAACACCACCGGCGCGCCGAAGGCGCGATAGAAATCGAGAAAATGGGTGGCGCCCATAACGCGGTTGGTGATGGTGATCATCAGATACAGGCGGTTATTGGTATTTTCAGACATACAGGCACCTCCTCAGCACAGCTCGATAAGTTCCTCCACCGCCACAGGCGCGGCAGGAGCGGGTGCGCGGCGCAGCTTCCGCTGGTAGCTCAGGCCCAGCAGCTGGATGGTCACCAGCGGCGTCATGGCCACCATTGCTACCACGCCGAAGGCATCCGTGACCAGATTGCCGCCCACGGCGTCGCAGGCGCCCAGCGCAAAGGGCAGCAGGAACGTGGCCGTCATGGGGCCGGAGGCCACACCGCCGGAGTCGAAGGCCACGGAGGTGAAGATATGCGGCACCACAAAGCTCAACGTCAGGCTGATGGCGTAGCCGGGGATCAGGAACCACATGATGGAGATACCCGTCAGCACCCGGATCATGGCCAACCCCAGCGACAGCGCCACGCCGACGGACAGCGCCATGTTCATGGCGTGGGCGGGGATGGCGCCGGCGGTGATCTCCTCCACCTGCTTGTTCAGCACGTGGACGGCAGGCTCCGCCTGCACGATGAAGTAGCCGATGACCATGGCGATGGGGACGAGGATCCAGTTGTACTCATGGCTGGCGATACTGCCGCCCAAAAAGCTGCCCACAGGCATAAAGCCCACGTTCACGCCCATGAGGAAGACGGTCAGTCCTATGTACACATACACAAGGCCGATGACCATGTGTACGATCTCCTTGCGCTTGAGCCTCCGCGTCACCAGCTGGAACAAAATCAGGAACGCGCCGATGGGCAGCAGCGCCGCGGCCGTCTCCTTCAGGTAGTGGGGTATCTCGCTGAGATACAGGTCGAACATCTCCACCGTGTCCTTGGCGTCCGGCATGACGGCGGCGGTATAGGCGCTGCCGTCCGGCTTGTAGAGAAGCCCCAGGATCAGCACCGTGATGATGGGGCCGATGGAGCACAGCGCCACCAGACCGAAGCTGTCGCCCCCGGCTTTTTTGTCGCTTCGCACGGCGCAGACGCCCACGCCCAGCGCCATGATGAACGGCACGGTCATGGGGCCGGTGGTGACGCCGCCGGAGTCAAAGGCCACCGCCCAGAAGTCCGGCGACACGAACATGGCCAGCCCGAACACGACGATATAAAACCCGATCAGCAGCCAGCGCAGCTGGATGCCCAGCACGATGCGCAGCAGGGCGATGACCAGAAACACGCCCACGCCCACGGCCACCGACCAGATAATGACGTTGTTCTCAATAGCCGGCACCTGATTGGCCAGCACCTGCAGATCCGGCTCGGCCACGGTGATGATCATGCCGATGAGGAAGCCCACCGCCGCGATGATCCACACCTTGCGGCGGCGTGTGATCTCGGAGCCCACCGCCTGTCCCAGCGGGATCATGGACATCTCCGATCCCAGCGTGAAAAGCCCCATGCCCACGATCAGCATGACGCCGCCCAGCAGGAACGCCACCATGGCGTTGTTGGGCACCGGCGCGATGGTGAAGCACAGCACCAGCACGATCAGCATAACCGGCAGCACCGACGTCAGCGATTCGTGCAGAGGTTTTTTGAAAATAGCGAAAAAGCTCTCGGCCTTCCGCCGTTTTTTACGCAGTCTCGCCTGTTCGTCCTGAATCGTTCTGTGACTCAATTCTACCTTCCTTTCCTCTTACCAAAAAACGGCGCATCTGTCCATATAGGGCAGACACGCCTCCGCGTCTTAACGGTTATATGATACCATAATTTTCCGCCCGGCACAACCCCGGAAACGTTAACAATGTGTGAAAAATCAGCACTCTTTAATTTAATCTTTCGATGAGCGCCACCGCGTGCGCCGCCATGCCCTCGCCGCTGCCGGTGAAGCCCAGCCTCTCCTCCGTTGTCGCCTTCACGGAGACACAGTCCACGTCCAGTCCCATGGCCTCCGCCAGACGCCGCCGCATTTCCGGGATATAGGGCGCCAGCCTCGGCGCCTGCGCCACCACCGTGGCGTCCACGTTGCTCACCTGCCAGCCGTGCTCCCGCAGCAGCGCCGTTACCCGCTCCAAAAGGGCGATGCTGTCCGCCCCGGCGTAGGCCGCATCGCTGTCCGGGAACAACTTGCCGATATCGCCCAGCGCCGCCGCGCCCAGCAGGGCGTCCATCACCGCGTGGGTCAGCACATCCGCGTCGGAGTGCCCCAGCAGCCCCCGGTCAAAGGGAACGGTCACGCCGCCCAGTATCAGGGCGCGCCCCTCCACCAGCCGGTGTACATCGTATCCATGTCCTACGCGCAGCTTCGTCATGCTCTGTTCTCCCTCTCCCGCAGCAGCGCCTCCGCCAGCGTCAGGTCGGAGGCGGTGGTGATCTTGATATTCTCCCGCCAGCCGGGAGCCAGATAGACCTCCTTGCCCAGCCGCTCCACGGCGGAGCAGTCGTCCGTCAGCTCCGCGCCGGCCTCTATGGCCGATTGCAGCGCCGCCTTGAGGATGTTGGCCTGAAACACCTGCGGTGTCTGCACCGCGAACAGCGTCCTGCGATCCGGCGTGGACTGCACCAGCCCCGCCGTGTCCGCCACCTTCACCGTGTCCGTCACCGGCAGCGCCGGGGCCGCCGCATAGGTCTGCCGCCCCAGCCGCACCAGCTCGTCCACCTGCTCCGGCAGGATCAGCGGGCGCGCGCCGTCGTGTACCGCCAGCAGCTCGCAGCGGTCACTGGCCGCCAGCGCCGCCAGCAGCACCGACTGGGCACGGCTGGCGCCGCCCTCTACCACCCGCAGGGGCTTCTTCACCCCCACGCGGGCACACAGCGCCGCAAGCTCCTCCAGCCGCTCCGGGCTGACGGCCACCACGATCTCGTCCACCAGCGATGCGCCGTCCAGCGCCAGCAGCGTCCGCTCCAGCACCGGTATGCCGCCCAGCTGCGCCGTCAGCTTGTCCGTGCCGCCCATGCGCTCCGACTTCCCCGCCGCCGGCACCAGTGCCGCGCAGTAGGGTCGCCGCGTCAGATGCCGCTTGGATATCATATCAAAAAGTCCCATGCTCACTCACACACTCCCGTCATCACCGCCGCCGCGTGGGCAGCTCCTCCGGCACGCCTTCGGTGATCCCCGCGCCGTGCATGGGGTGTACCGCCTGCTGACCGATGCCGTACATAGAAGCGTCTCCCTTCCCTGTGCAGTTCCTGGTATGATTATACCGTATTCCGCCCTCTTTTACAAGGGAATTTCCCACTTTTGCCGGCAGAACGCAGGCAACGTATCCTGCGGACAGGTACGATGGCTTTTCGTAGGGGACGGCGTCCTTGACATCCCGTTTCGTAGGGGCAGACGACCCTGTCCACCCTGCTGCGCGCACCCCTTGTGATCGCGTAGGGGGCGATGCCCACATCGCCCCGCCGGAACACCGCGTATCCCGCCCTACAGGTATATCCTTCCCTGTAAAAAAACGCATCCCCCGGCGAAGCCGGGGGATGCGTCAGCGTGTCGATAAACCCGCGCCCCTGTCATTCCGAACCAGTGACCGATGTCACTGGTGTGGGAATCCGTAACCTTTTAGCTGGGAATCTGCGGAAAAGTGCAGGAATTATGCGGTTTGGAAACGGATTGCCACGCCAGTCTGCACACTGGCTCGCAATGACAGGCTTTTTTGACAGACTGACGCATCCCCCGGCGAAGCCGGGGGATGCGTCAGTCATTATTTCGCCAGATACAGCGCTTTGCAGGCGCGGTACATCTCGTAGCAGTCCAGCTTGCCCACCACCTCGAAGGGCGCGTGCATGCTCAGCACGGGCACACCGGCGTCCAGCGTGGCGATGTTGCGGTTGGCCATGTACTGTGCCACGGTGCCGCCGCCTCCGGCGTCCACCTTGCCCAGCTCGCAGATCTGCCAGCACACGCCCGCCGCGTCCAGCACGGCGCGGACGTAGCCCACCGTCTCCGCCGCCGCGTCGGAGGAGCCGGACTTGCCCCGCGCGCCGGTGTACTTGCAGATACCCACGCCGCCGTTGACAAAGGCCGCGTTCTTCTTCTCGTACACCTCGGCAAAATTGGGGTCATAGGCCGCCGTCACGTCGGCGGACAGGCAGAAGGCGTTCTCGTAGCACACGCGCAGGGGCACGCCCTGTCCGTCGCACAGGTCGGTCATAAAGGCGTCGAAGGCCGCGGACTGCATGCCCGTCACGCCCATGGAGCCGATCTCCTCCTTGTCCGCCAGCACACACACGGCGGTCTTGTCCGGCGTGCCGATGTCCAGCAGCGCCCGCAGCGCCGCGTAGCCGCACACCCGGTCGTCGTGGCCGTAGGAGCCGATCATGCTGCCGTCGATGCCAATGTCCACCGCGTCGGCGGCGGGCACGGCCTCCAGCTCGGCGGAGGCAAAATCACTCTCGGTAATGCCGTATTTCTCGTGGAGCCGCTTCATCACATGCAGCTTCACGCGATCCTTGTCGTCCTCGTCACCGATGGGGCAGCTGCCCAGCAGCAGGTTCAGCGTCTCACCGGGGATGGCCTCGCTGAGGGGCTTTTTCCCCTGCTCGCCGCCCAGATGGGGCAGCAGGTCGGTGATGACCAGCTTAGGCTCCTCGCCCTCGCCGATGCACACCTCCACGGTGCTGCCGTCCTTCTTCACCACCACGCCCCGCAGCTGCAGGGGGATGGTCACCCACTGGTACTTGCGGATGCCGCCGTAGTAGTGGGTCTTGAAGTACGCCAGACCGCTGTCCTCGTACAGGGGATTGGGCTTCAGGTCAAGGCGCGGGGAGTCGATGTGCGCCGCCGCGATCTGCACGCCCTCGGCCAGGCTCTCCCAACCCATGACCGCCAGCATCAGGCCCTTGCCCCGGTTGCAGGTATAGACCCTGTCCCCGGCCTTCAGCTCCATGCCGCGTCTGTACGGCACGAAGCCTTTGGCCTCCGCCGCGGCGACGGCCTCCCGCACGCTGAGCCGCTCCGTCTTGCCGTTGGTGAGAAACGCCTTGTAATCGGCGCAGTACGCCTCCATCTCCGCCAGCTGCGCTGCGTCCAGCACATCGTAGCCGCTGCGCTCGTCCCGCAGCAGCTGCTTGCGCAGCTCCTTCATTTCCTCGCTCATACCTGTTCCTCCTTCAATATCGTCTCCAGCGCCCGGTACGCCCGCTGCTCAAAGGCCGCGGCGTCGGCGCAGTCGTTTACCAGCACGTCCGTGCAGTGTGCACGGTAAAATTCCTCGTCCTTCTGCGCCTGCACCCGCAGGCGGGCATAGTCCTCCGGTATGTGATCCCGCGCCATGATGCGCCGCACCCGCACCTCCGGCGGCGCCGTCACCGCCACTGTCCGGCGGCACATGTCGCACAGGCCGCTTTCGATCAGGTTGATGGCGTCGATGCCCACCACCGGCGCATCGCTGCCGTCCATGCGGCGGCGCAGCTCACGGGGCAATCGGTCGTAGATGATGGCGTTCAGCGTCTCCAGCGCCACCGGATCGCCGAATACGACGGTGCCCAGCTTCTGCCGGTCAAGGCTGCCGTCCTCCGCGAACACGTCCCCGAACGCGCCGGCGATGGCGCCGCGCAGCTCTGTGTCCGTCCGCAGCAGCTCATGGTAGACGGCGTCGCAGTCCAGCACCAGTCCGCCCAGCCTTTCCAGCGCCCGCAGGGCACAGGTCTTGCCCGCGCCGGTGGGCCCCGTGAAGCCGATGACCAGCGGCGACACGTCCACCGTATGGAAGCCCGCCGCCTTTTTCAGCCGGTTGCTCACCGCCAGCCCCAGGCCGCTCTCGTCCGGGCACTGGGCGAAGATGGCCTCCACATCCGTATCGTCAAAGGTGCGCAGCGCGTCGAACACATGCTGCGCCTGCGCCAGCTTGTCGTCCGCCGCACCCAGCCGGTGCACGATGTGCCCGGCGAACAGCGGCGCGTACTCATCGAAGCAGATGACCCCCGCCTTCTCCGGCAGGTGCGCCCGTATCCACCGGGCGCTGCGGCCGGGCGTGCCCGTCACCACCGTCACGGCGGCGCGGGGCGCGTAGTGCCGGTACTTCATGCCCGGTGCCTTGGCCTTTTCGCCGTCCGCCAGCTTCTGCCGCACGGCCTTATCCACCGCCACGGTGCCCAGCACGGCCTCCAGCTCCTCCAGCGGCAGTCCGCCGGGACGCAGCAGGCGCGGCGGCTGCACCGTCAGGTCGATGATGGTGCTCTCCACGCCCACGGCACAGTCGCCGCCGTCCACGATGCCGTCGATCTTCCCCATCATGTCCTCCATCATGTGGCGGGCACAGGTGGGGCTGGGGCGTCCGGAGGTATTGCCGCTGGGCGCGGCCACCGGCACACCCGCCGCCCGTATAATGGCGCGGGTCACCGGATGATCCGGGCAGCGGACGCCCACGGTGTCCAGTCCGCCGGTGGTGCGCAGGGGCACGCAGTCCCGCCGGGGCAGGATCATGGTCAGCGGCCCCGGCCAGAATTTCTCCGCCAGCGCGTAGGCCGTCTCCGGCACATCCACGCAGCAGCGCTCCAGCCACCCGGCGTCCGGAACGTGCAGGATCAGGGGGTTGTCCTGGGGACGCCCCTTGGCCTCGAAGATGCGGCGCACCGCGTCCTCGTTCAGGCCGTCGGCTCCCAGACCGTACACTGTCTCCGTGGGGATCCCCAGCAGGCCGCCCCGCCGCAGTATGGCCGCCGCCTCCGCGATGGCGTTTGCATCCTTTTCCGGATGGAATATGATGGTTTCCACGGAAATATCCTCTTTCCTGTGATCTTTACAGCCCCAGATCCTCGCCCACGAGGATGACCTTGATGCGTCCGGCGGGCATGCAGAACCGGGTGATAACCAGCTTGGAGCAGATGCAGTCGGGGCTGGTACAGTCGCCGCACTGTCCGGTCAGGCCGCAGGGTGTCTTGAGCCCGAAGCGCTGGGCGTTGGCGGGGGCGGCGACGTTCCGGGCGCGGGCGACCGCGTCATCCAGCGTACCCAGCACCTTGTTCATACCGGCGATGACCACCACCTGACGGGGGCCGAAGCACATGGCCGCCACGCGGTTGCCCATGCCGTCTATGTTCACCAGCTGGCCGTCCTTGGAGATGGCGTTGCTGCTCATGAGGAAGGTGCCGCAGGTCAGCGCCTGGCGCATGATGGCCTGCTTTTCCTCCGGTGTCTTGGCTGTGTCGCGGTCAAGGAGCGTATAGCCCTCCTGCGCCAGCCGCTGCTTCAGCCCCAGCTCGTCCACGGTCATGGCGCCGCCCCAGGACACGGTGTCCTCTCTGGGGATCAGCTCCAGTGCCTTCTCCACGGCCTCCTCCGCCGTGGAACAGTAATACGCCTCAAATCTCCGCTTATTCAGCGCCTCCGCCGTCTTGGGGCCCGACAGGTCGTACATCTTTTTCTTGAACTGGTTCATAGTCAGCTCTCCTTTCCCTCCTGCAGCCGCTGTGCCTGATCGTTCAGGATCAGCGCGTCGATCATGTCGTCCAGATCGCCGTTGATGACGGCTGCGATGTTGAAGTTTTTATTGTCTCCCGTCAGCCGGTGGTCTGTGACCCGGTTCTGCGGGAAATTGTACGTTCTGATCTTGCCGCTTCTGTCGCCGGTGCCCACCTGACTTTTCCGGGTGGCGGCGATGGCGGCGTTCTGCTTCTCCTGCTCCGCCTCATACAGCTTGGAGCGCAGGATCTTCATGGCGCGATCCTTGTTCTTGTACTGGCTGCGCTCGTCCTGGCACTCCACCACCACGCCGGTGGGCAGATGGGTGATGCGGATGGCGCTCTCCGTCTTGTTGACGTGCTGTCCGCCCGCGCCGGAGGAGCGGAACGTGTCGATCTGCAGATCCTTGGGGTCGATGGAGAACTCCACCTCCTCCGCCTCCGGCATCACCGCAACGGTGGCGGCGGAGGTCTGGATGCGGCCGGAGGACTCCGTCTCCGGCACCCGCTGGACGCGGTGGGTACCGGCCTCGAATTTCAGCCGTGACCACGCGCCCGCGCCCTCCACCTCGGCGCTGACCTCCTTCACGCCGCCCAGCTCCGTCAGATTCTCGTTGACGATGCTCAGCGTCCAGCCCCGCCGCTCGGCGTACATGGTGTACATCCGCAGCAGGTCGGCGGCGAACAGCGCGCCCTCCTCGCCGCCGATACCGGCGCGTATCTCCAGTATCACGTTTTTCTCGTCATTGGGGTCGCGGGGCAATAGCAGCCGCTTCAGCTCCTCCTGCAGGCGCTCCATATCCGCCCGCGCGCCGGCCAGCTCCTCCTGCGCCAGCGCCCGCAGCTCCGGGTCGGAGAGCATCTCCTCCGCCTCCCGCGCCGTGTCCTGCGCCCGGAGATACGCCCGGTAGCACTCCACCACCGGCGTCAGTTCCTTCTGCTCCCGGCTCAGGGCGGTAAGACGTTCCCTGTCTCCGTACACCGCCGGGTCGGACAGCTGCTGCTCCACCTCGGTCAGCCGCTGCTCAATGGCCTTCAGCTTTTCCAGCATGGCGCGCCCTCACTGCTCGTCCATCCAGCGGCGGACGTTCTGCACAAAGTCGTTGCGCCAGAACTCATAGCCCTCGCTGCCCGGCCGCAGGGACACCGCCATCCGGTGTGCGTTCTTCACATACATGTCCATCTGGTCATAGACCTCCTCGCTGCGCTGGGAGGTGCTGCGTGTGACCACATACGCCACGTTGGATAGCTCCAGCCCTCGCCGTTTCAGCAGCGCCCGCACAGGGCTGGCGCACCGCCCCGCCCACACGGGAGTGGCAATAATGACCAGCCGGTACTCGCTCAGAGGCTTCTCCGTCTGAAAGGGCAGCAGCGGGCGGGTGGATGTTTTCATGGCGTCCATGCCGCAGCGGATATAGCCGCGCCAGCCGCTGCGATCGCGGTCATCAGTGATCTGCACCGTTTCCGCGTCCAGCGCGTCGGCGATCTCGCAGACCGCGTTCCAGGTATGCCCGGTGCGGGAATAGTAAATACACAAAATGTCACTCATAGCTTGCTCTCCTGTTCTTCTGCCTGCATGCTTAGTTCCTCCCAGCGTGTCAGCTCCTGCTCCAGCTGCTTCTGCACGTCCTGCTGCTGCCGATACAGCTCGTTCAGCTTCTCCGCATCGCAGGCGTGCTGCGCCATCTCGCCGTCCAGCCGGGCGATATCTGCCTCCAGCCGGGCAATGGCCGTCTCGCAGATGGTCAGCTGCTTCTTTGCCGCCTGCTGCGCCCGGTTGCCCCGGCTGCCCGCCGTCTTTTTCGGCGGTGCGGCCTGCACCGCCGCAGCCGCAGCCGCGGCGCGCTCCTCGTCCCGCACCCGGCGGTACTCCGCAAAGCCCATGGGATAGTCCGAGATCGTGCCGCCCTCCACCTGCCACACGCGGGTGGCGAACCTGTTGATGAAATACCGGTCGTGGCTGACGAACAACAGCGTGCCGTCGAAGGCCTCCACCGCCTGCTCCAGCCACTCGCGGGAGTCGATGTCCAGATGGTTGGTGGGCTCGTCCAGTATCAGCAGGTTGATGCTCTCATCCATGAGCATACACAGCCGCAGGCGGCTCAGCTCGCCGCCGGACAGCACGCTGACGCTTTTGAACACGTCCTCCCCGGTAAACTGATAGGCCGCCAGCCGGTTCCGCGCCGACTGGGGCGTGATGTCCAGCTCGTAGAGCATGGTGTCCAGTATGCTGCGCTCCGGATGGTCGAAGTGGATCACCTGCGGCAGATAGGCCGCCTTCACCGCCGGCCCCAGCCGTATGGCGCCGCTGTCCGGCCGCTCATAGCCCATCAGCATGTTCAGCAGCGTGGTCTTGCCGGTGCCGTTCTCGCCCAGCAGGGCGATGCGCTCGCCGCCCTCGCACCGGAGGTACACGTCCTCGAACAGCTTCTTTTCGCCGAAGGACTTGGAAACGCCTTTTATTTGCAGCACCTCGTCGCCCTTGAACTCCCGGCTCTGGAAGCGAGCCTCCAGCTTCCGGGCGCGGGTGGGTCTGGCGGTGGTGCGCATGCGCTCGATGCGCTTTTCCATGCTGAACGCCCGCTTGTGCAGCGCGTCGTTGCCCATAAACGCCCACAGGTGCATCTGCTCCGCCGCCTTTTCCAGCTGGGCGATCTTGGCCTGCTCCTTCAGGTACTGCTTCATGCGCTCCTGATAGCGCCGCTCCTTTTCGATGGCGTAAAAGCTGTAATTCCCGCTGTAAAACTCCGCCTTGCCGTCCTGAATCTCGATGATGCGGCTGACGGTGCGGTCGAGGAAGTACCGGTCATGGCTGATGGTCAGCACCGTGCCCCGGAACCTCCGCAGATACTCCTCCAGCCACTCAGTGGCCTGCATATCCAGATGGTTGGTAGGCTCGTCCAGCAGCAGGATATCCGTATCCTCCAAAATCAGCCGTCCCAGATTCACCCGGGTCTTTTCGCCGCCGGACAGACACGCGAACTCCCGCGCGCGCAGGGCCTGCGGGATGTTCAGGCCGTTGGCCACCTTGTTCACCGCCGTCTCCGTGTCCCAGCCGCCCAAGCCCTCGAACCGGGCGTTCAGCTCCCCGTACCGGCGCAGCGTGGCCTCGCTGCTGTCGCCCTGCTCCATGCGCAGCGCCAGCGCGTCCATCTCGTCCTTCATCCGGAACATCCGGGCAAAGGCCGTCTGGAGCACGTCTTCCACCGTGCAGCCCGCCGGGTACACGGGGATCTGGGAGATCAGCCCCACCCGCCGTCCGGCGGCGATCTGTACCTCGCCCTCGTCCGGCTCCAGCTCCCCGGTCAGCATGCGGAACACCGTGGTCTTGCCGGCGCCGTTGCGCCCCAGCAGTCCCACCCGCTCGCCGCTGTCCACCTGAAAGCTCAGGCCGTCCAGTATTCTCTTTTCCAGATCAAAGGACTTCACCAGTCCCGCTGCGCGTATATCTACCATTTACTTCTTTTAAAGTTCCTTCTGCTATTTTTCTAATTCCTTTACGATTCTTTCAAAGTGCATGGCGTGGGAGGCCTTCACCAGCACCGCCGTGCCCGGCGTGAACAGCTGCCGTATGGCGGGCATGGCCTCCTCCACCGTGGCGAACCACTGTGCCTGCGGGTCGGTCTCCGTCAGGGCGTGCATCTTCTCGCCCACCGCCACGGCGGTGAGTCCCAGCCGGCGGGTCAGCGCGCCCATGTCCCGGTGCGCCTGCGCCGTCAGCTGTCCCAGCTCACCCATGTCGCCCAGCACCGCCACCCGGTGTTGGGCGGGGCTGGCGGCCAGCATGCGCAGCCCCTCCGCCATGGACTGAGGGTTGGCGTTGTAGCAGTCGTCGATGACCAGCCGCTCCCCCGGCAGGCGGATCAGGTGCATCCGGCTGCCCACCGTGGTATAGGCCGCCACACCTGCGGCGATCTCCTCCCTTGTCAGTCCCAGCCGCCGTCCGATGGCGGCAGCCATGGCCATGGGGTAGATCATATACCGTCCCGGCGCGGAGGTGGTCAGTCGATAATGCTCCCCCTCGATGGTCACCGTGCAGGCCACGCCCTCCAGTCCCCTGTCGTCGATGTCCGTGACGCGCACGCCGCAGCCGTCGCCCACGCCGCAGCGCAGGATGGTCTGGGGCAGCGTCACCGTGTTCAGCAGCTCGTCGTCGCCGTCGAGGACGGCGACGCCCTCCGGGGTCAGATTCTCGAATATCTCGCACTTAGCCCGCAGAATGCCCTGCCGGGTGTTGCCCAGATTTTCGATGTGGGCGTCGCCCACATTGGTGATGACCGCGATATCAGGCCGCACCATCTCGCCCAGATAGCGTATCTCGCCGAAGTGGTTCATGCCCGTCTCGATGACCGCCGCCTGATGCTCCGGCATCAGCCGCAGCAGCGTCAGCGGCGCGCCGATGTCGTTGTTGAAGTTTCCCTCCGTGCGCAGGGTGTTGTACCGCTGCGAGAGCACCGAGGCGATCATCTCCTTAGTGGTGGTCTTTCCGGCGGAGCCGGTGACCTGCACCACCGGCAGGTCAAATTTGTTGCGGTACCACGACGCCAGCGCCTTCAGCGCCAGCCGCGTGTCCGCCACCTGAATGTAAAGCTTCCCCGGCAGCAGCGTCTCCGGCGCTGCTGCCGTCAGGCAGCCCGCCGCCCCGCCGTCCAGCGCCTTGCCGATGTAGGCGTGGCCGTCGAACCGTTCGCCCACCAGTGGGATGAACAGCTGCCCCGGCTGCACCGCCCGGCTGTCGGTGGTGACGCCGGTGACGGGCGCGCCGCTGTCCTGCAGCAGCGTGCCGCCCACGGCGGCGCATATCTCCCGCGCTGTACAGGGCGTCATGTCCGCGCCGCCTTTCGCGCCGCCAGCGACAGCTCCACGATCCTCTCGCACAGGTCGCCGTAGTCCAGTCCCACCTGCGCCGCCTCCTGCGGCACAAGGCTGGTAGGCGTCATGCCCGGCAGGGTGTTGATCTCCAGGCACCACGCCTGCCCGTTCTCGTCCAGGAGGAAGTCCGACCGGGAGTACACGCTCAGCCCCAGTCCCCGGTGCAGCTTCAGCGCCATCTCGCCCACCTGACGCCACTCCGCGTCGGTGATGGGCGCCGGGCACAGCTCCACCGCGCCGTCCTTCTGGTACTTGCTCACATAGTCGAAGTATTCCCCGCGGGGGATGATCTCCACCGCCGGCAGATACTCGTCGCCCAGCACGGCGATCTGGATCTCACGACCCTTGATCTTTTTCTCCACCACCACATGGTCGCCGTAGCGCAGCAGGTCGCGCAGCGCCTTTTCCAGCTGCTCCTTCGTGTCCGGCAGCTCCACGCCCAAGGAGCTGCCGCCGTTGACGATCTTCACGGCACAGGGCACCGGCAGCTCCTCCGCCAGCCGGGGGATATCGCTCTCGGTATAGTGGATGTCGTGCCACGGAGCCGTGCGAATACCGAGAGAGTCCATCATCCGCTTGGTCACGGACTTATCCATGGCCATGCCGCTGCCCAGATAGCCGGAGCCGGTGTACGGCACACCCAGCAGATCCAGCGTGGCCTGAATGCGCCCGTCCTCGCCGCAGCTGCCGTGCAGCGCCAGAAATACCACGTCCGCCATGCGGCACACGGTCAGCACGTCCTGCCCCAGCAGGCTGGGGCTCTGATCCCGCCGGCTGCGGCGCACCGCCTCCAGATCCGGCTCCACGCTCTCCACCCGGCTCTGACCGCACAGGCCGTCCGGCGCGTCGAAGATATCCTCCAGCGCACCGTCGTAGCTCTCCAGCCCCAGGAACATATCCACCAGAATGGCCTTGTGTCCCCGCTGGCGCAGCGCCTTGCATACACCGGTGCCGCTGGTCAGCGCCACCTGCCGCTCGGTGGACAGTCCGCCCGCCAATACCACGATCTTCATAAGCGTTCCCTCGCTTTCAGGCGCACAGGAAAAAAGCACCTGTGCCCCCATGATTTGATGGTATATTATAGCACAGTCTCGCCGGGAATACAACCAGAAAGCGCAGGTCGTCACCGCCGTCCGTTATATGGACACGACCGCCTGTCATTTCGCAGGGTACGACGTCCCGTCAGCATACCCGCCGTGCTCTGTAGGGCGGGACCCATGTGTCCCGCCGCGGGATATGCGCCGTCTCTCCCTCCGTCACCGCTTCGCGCTGACACCTCCCTCGCAGAGGGAGGCGGGGGATAACGGATTCCCACACCAGTGACACGGTCACTGGTTCGCAATGACAGCGCTTCGCGCTGTAGGGGACGGCGTTCCCGACGTCCCGTTCCCTGTCATTCCGAGCCAGTCCGCAGACTGGCGTGGGAATCCGTCTCTTTGTAGGGGCAGAACGGGAACCGCGCAAAACGGGACGGCAAAATGCCGTCCCGTCAGAATTCATTGCACCGCGCTCTTTTTCCGCCGCTCCTCATAGACGGTGTTCAGCACATACAGGATCACACCCACCCAGATAAACAGGAAGCTCACCAGCTTCTCGCGGGTCAGGGCTTCGCCCATGATGGCGCCGCAGACGATGCCCAGCGTAGGGCTGAGATACTGGCAGATACCGGTGGTCATCAGCGGCAGGTTCCGCACGCCGATGGAGTAGAACACCATGGGCAGGCCGGTGATGATGCCGCCGCCGATCATCAGCAGCTGCTTGATGACGGTCATGCTGCCCATGCCGTTGTCGCCCATGCGGAAGAAAAGGATGAAAAGCAGCGCCACGGGCACCATCATCAGTATCTCCGACGTGGTGGACACGATGGAATCGATGGTCAGGCTCTTTTTGATGGCCGCGTAGACGGCGAACATCAGCGCCAGCGCGATGGTCACATAGGGCACGCCGCCGAAGCCGGAGGCGGAGAGCACGATGCCCACCACCACGATACCGATGATGATAAAATGCCGCCAGCTCATCTTCTCCTTGAAGATGACCGCGCCCAGCGCGAACACCACCAGCGGCTGGATGTAATAGCCCAGGCTGCACTCCAGCACACGGCCGTTCTGCACCGCCCAGAGATACACGATCCAGTCGCCGAACAGGAACACGGAGGCGGGGAGCTCCCGCTTGAGCACCTGCTTGTCCTTGAACACCGCCCACAGCTGGGGCAGCTTGCCCTGCACCTTCAGGATGCACAGGCAGGTAACAGCCGCCCAGATGATGCGGCAGGCCATGAGGAAAAACGTGTCGATCTCGCCGCAGACATTGGTACACATATACCAATACAGCGGCTGGAAGCCCCAGATCAGGAAGCACGCCGCCATGGCGGGCAGTCCTCTGCGGTAATCGATGGTCTGCATACACGATTCCTCCTTTTTTCGGCTGAAAACAGGGAAAATCCCCATTTACAGCAGCAGTTGACCGTGCTATGATACCACTTGAGATGCGGAATGGCAAGGAGTTTTTCCCGCGGAACGGAGGATATACATGCTGCTTTTTGATATGGACGGAACACTGATCGACTCCAACGGGATATGGAAGGACGTGGACACGGAATTTCTGGCGCGGCGGGGTCTGCCCTACACGCAGGCGTACTACGAGGGCGTGGCGCACACCATCTTTCCGCTGGCGGCAAAGTTCACGAAGGAGTTCTGCCATCTGCCGGAATCCGAGGAGGAGATCATGGCGGAGTGGATGGAGCTGGCCGGCGATCTGTACGCCGGAAGCGTACCGGAAAAGCCCGGCGTGCGGGCGTTTCTGGAGCGGATGCGCGCGCGGGGCGAGCGCATGGCCGTGGTCACCAGCGCGGTGCCGGTACACTGCCGGTCGGCGCTGACCCATCTGGGGCTGCTGCCGTACTTTGAGCGCATTTTCTTCGCGCAGGAGCTGGGCATGGAGAAAAAGACGCCGGAGCTGTGGAAAAAGGTGGCGGCGGAGCTGAACGCCGCGCCGGAGGCATGCACGCTGTTCGATGATTCCGTGGAGGCCATCCGGGGCGCCAAGGCCGCGGGGATGCACACGGTGGGTGTGGCCGATCCGTATTTCGCCTCCTGCGCCGGAGAGATGGCGCAGACCTGCGAAAAATTCGTCAGCGGGTTCGACGCGCCGGAAATGGCGGCGTTTTAAGGCGGTAAGGGTTGACTTTTGGCAAAGATGTCATTATAATTGTGTGGTGGCGTTCGTGCGCCGCTTATCATGCGCGGCTGCCGCTGGGCGGAGCCGCTGAAGGAGTTTTGTATCATGTCTGTTTACCCCATCGACATCGCCGGTCTGCATCGGGAGCTGCCTATCTGTAAGGTCACGGACGATCTGTACATCGGCGCATTCATCTGCTTTGGCGACGCAGAGCTGACCGTAGCCTGCGCGCGTGACATGCTGGCTATGCTGGATGCGGACAGCTATGACTATCTGTTTACCGCCGAGGCCAAGTCCATTCCCCTGATTCACGAGATGGCGCGGCAGAGCGGCGCCAAGCACTATTTCATCGCCCGCAAGGGCCCCAAGGCCTACATGCCCGCCCCCCTGCACGTGGAGGACAAGTCCATCACCACCGCCGGGGTGCAGAAGCTGTATCTGGGGCGGGACGACGCCGATCTCATCCGCGGCAAGCGCATCGTCCTCATGGACGACGTGATCTCCACCGGCGGCTCTCTGCACGCCATGGAGGAGCTGGTGAAGCTGGCCGGCGGCACCGTGGTGGATCGCATCGCGGTTCTGGCCGAGGGCGGCGCAGCGGAGCGCAAGGACATCAAGTATCTGGGCGTTCTGCCGGTGTTCAACGCCGACGGCAGCGTGAAATAACGCAGTTATATTAGCAAAAAGAGTGGTAGTCGCAGGACTGCCGCTCTTTTTTTATAGCTGGGGGGATGGACTTTTGCGATAAGTAGTGGTAATATGTAGAATTAACAAAACTAATGCTTTTGTGGTGTGAAAGGAGCGGTATATATGGCTGTGAAGGAGAGCTATGCCGGTAAGATCAACCGGAAGCTGACGAAGAAGCTGCGGGTCATCGCCGTGGCCGCCGGACGGGAGAAGGCCGATCTGGTGCTGAAAAATGCCACCTATGTGAACGTATTTTCCAACGAGCTGTGTCATGGCGACATCGCCGTGGCCGAGGGGCTGATCGTGGGCATGGGCGAATACAGCGGCAATGTGGAGGTGGACATGGGCGGCAAGATCGTGCTGCCCGGCTTTGTGGACGCCCACATCCATCTGGAAAGCTCGCTGGTCAGCCCGGTGGAGTTCGCCAAGGCGGTGCTGCCCCACGGCACCACCACCGTGATCACCGACCCCCACGAGATCGCCAACGTCATGGGCACCGACGGCATCGAGTACATGCTGCAGGCCACGGAGGATCTGCCGGTGGACGTGCGGTTCATGCTGCCCTCCTGCGTGCCGGCCACGCCGCTGGACGAGTCCGGCGCCAATCTGGACTACCGCGCCATCGACAGCTTCTATGACCATCCCCGTGTGCAGGGTCTGGCGGAGATGATGAACTTCGTGGGCACCATCAACGGCGACCCGCAGGTGGTGGAGAAGATCGTGGCCAGCCAAGCCCACCACAAGAAGATCGACGGCCACGCCCCCGATCTGGTGGGCAACGACCTGAACGCCTACATCGCCGCCGGTGTGTACTCTGACCACGAGTGCCACGACATCGACGACGCCATCGCCAAGCTGCAGCGCGGACAGTTCATCATGATCCGCGAGGGTACCGCCGCCCGGAATCTGGAGGCGCTGGCACCCCTGCTGTGCGACAAGTATGTGGAGCGGTGCATGTTCTGCACCGATGACAAGCACCCCAACGACCTGCTGGAGAAGGGGCACATCGACTACATCGTGAAGAAGGCCATCTCGCTGGGCGCAGACCCCATCACGGCCATCAAGGCCGCCTGCCACAACGCGGCGCGGTACTTCCTGCTGAACAACCGCGGCGCTATCGCGCCGGGCTATCTGGCGGACTTCGTCATCATCGACGACTTTGAGCACTTCAACATTGAGAAGGTGTACAAGCGCGGCGTGCTGATGGTGGAGAATGGCGTGGTGGCGGACTTCCCCGCCCCGGAGATCGACCCGTATCTGGTCAACCGCGCCCACGACACGTTCCATGTGGCATCCCTGAGTGCCGCGGACTTCACCGACGACCGTCCCCACGCGGTGATCGGCATGGTGAACGGCGAGATCACCACCACCGACGGCGGCTACACCGACCGCATTGACGTGGACTACGACATTCTGAAGATCGCCGTGATCGAGCGGCACAAGAACACCCACCACATCGGCCTGGGCTATATCAAGGGCTACGGTCTGAAGAGGGGCGCAGTGGCCACCAGCATCAGCCACGACAGCCACAACATCATCGTGGTGGGCGCCAACGAGGAGGACATGGCCTTTGCCGCCAACCGCATCGTGCAGCAGCACGGCGGCATCACCGTGGTGGAGGACGGGCAGGTGAAGGGCGAGCTGCTGCTGCCCATCGCCGGTATCATGTCCGACGACACGCTGGTGAACGTGAACCGCGATTTGGAGGCCGCCAAGAAGAGCGCCTATGAGCTGGGCGTGTCCACGGGCATCGACCCGTTCATGACGCTGAGCTTCATGGCGCTGCCGGTGATCCCCAGCCTGCGCATCACCACCCGGGGCGTGTTCGATGTGACCACGCAGCGGTACGTATAAAAGGCGCATACAGACAGGGACGGCGAAAACGCCGTCCCTGTCTTTGTGTTGTTTTGTAGGGGCGGCGTCCTGCAGTGGAGCGCAGCGGAACAAATGCCCT
>ENA-USZK01000295-USZK01000295.1-human-gut-metagenome-genome-assembly--contig:-NODE-295-length-28826-cov-7.012627_pt1 | contig 28826 bp, 17 predicted proteins | sample MGYA00250043_ERZ773534 | MGnify/ENA primary metagenome ERZ773534 (study PRJEB29103, sample SAMN06112056) | human gut metagenome | biome: human gut; feature: ankylosing spondylitis patient; material... | reverse complement strand
GGACAGGGGCAGGCCGTAGCCCGTCACCAGGATGGGCACCAGCACCGTAGCGCCGAACATGGCGAACAGGTGCTGCAGACCCAGCAGGAGCATCCGGGGTATGCCCAGCTCCCGCGCGTCGTAGATGGCGTCGTGTCCGAGTTTTTTGTTCATTTGTTGTGACCTCTCTTTCTCGTTCCTCTGTGTATGTTGACTTTTACTTGCAAACAGCCTAAAAAAATGACCGGTGAAAAACACCGGTCAAATGGAAACAATATCAGAAACAAAAACAGAAGGAGCGTCCGTCCGCTTTTTCACAACAGTCTTGCAGGTCATGGCACGTTCCTCCTCTCGATTTGTCCTGCCTATTATACGGGGCGCTCCGCCAAAAAGCAATGCATTTCTGCTCCAATTCTGCGGCGGATACACAGAAGCGCTTTTGTACGTATTGCACAAGCTTATTCGCCTTGCTTATGGCTGCCATTGGCCAGCCGCAGCCGCCGCCGCAGCACCGGGCACACGCCCGCCGCCACGATGATCTTCACCGCGTCGCCGGGCAGATAGGGCAGCATCCCCGCCCACAGCAGCGCGGACAGCGTCATGCCCTTTCCCATGTAGACGTTGAGGATCAGCGCCATATAGGGCATACCCACGGCATACAGCACCGCCAGACCCGCCAGCGACGCCAGCGCCATCCGCCGGGGGTCAAGGCTCTCGCCCGCCGCGGCGCCCACCACCCACGCCGCCGGGATCAGCCCCAGCAGAAAGCCGAACGTGGGCTGGAACACATAGCCGAAGCCGCCGCCCATGGTAAAAATGGGCAGCCCCACCAACCCCAGAAATACATACACGAACTGGCTCAGCGCGCCCCACTTCCGCCCCAACAGCAGCCCCGCCATGGCGGTGAACAGGTATTGCAGCGTCACGGAGCTGTACCCCATGGGGATGCGCATAAACGCGCCCGCCGCCGTCAGTGCGGCCAGCAGCGCCGTATATACCAGCTTGCGTGTGTTGTTCATGGCGGTCGCCTCCCGTGCCTTTCTTTGCCCCGATGATACTAAAAATCTCAGCACCTGTCAACTATACAGCTTGGCGGAAAAGTCTGAACGGACTTTTCCGCCAAGCTGCCTGCAAAATCTCAAAATTAAATACTATATCCTTCCCTCCGATATTTTTGACCGGGCGGATTTATCGACAGACTATATTTACAAATACGGCTCCCGGTGGTAAAATTGGGTTTCCGATGAAGGGAGGTGCCGCCTGTGGCATGGAGCATCCTGCGCTGCGATGAAGTGGATTCCACCAATAACGTATGCAAGACGCTGGCCGCGCAGGGCGCGGATGACACGGCGGTCATCGCCCGTCGGCAAACCGCGGGAAAGGGCAGGCTGGGGCGCTCGTTTCTGTCGCCGGAGGGCGGGCTGTACCTGTCCGTCCTGTGGCGCGGCTGCCCTGCTGGGCAGCTGCTCACCGTCACGCCGCTGGCGGCGGTGGCCGTGTGCCGCGCCATCCAGCAGGTCTGCGGCGCCGTGTGCGGTATCAAGTGGTGCAACGACGTGGTGCTGGACGGGAAAAAGCTGTGCGGCATCCTGACGGAGTCCTCCCTGTGGCCGGACGGCGGCGCGGAGTGGCTGGTGGTGGGCATCGGCGTCAACGTGGCGCAGACGGCCTTTCCACCGGATATCGCGGACATGGCCGCCTCCCTTGCCATGCAGGGGTACAGCGTGTCCCCGGACGCGCTGGCGGACGCCCTGCTGGGGCAGCTGACGGCCATGCGGCAGGCGCTGCCCCATCCGCAGGCGTGGCGGGAGGAATACCGCCGCCGGTGCGTGAATCTGGGCAGGCCGGTGCGGGTGCTGCGGGGCGATGCATCCCGACAGGCCGCGGCGCTGGACGTGGATCAGCAGTTCGGCCTGACGGTGCGATACGAAAACGGCGAGACGGATACAGTCCGCAGCGGCGAGGTGTCGGTACGGGGACTGTACGGATATATAGAATGAGGTGATACGAGCATGAACGCAAAACTTCTCGGTCAGCTGTTCCTCACCTTTGCCAAGGTGGGGGTCATGACCTTCGGCGGCGGCATGGCCATGCTGCCCATCCTCCAGCGCGAGGTGGTGGAGGACAAGGGCTGGGCCACGGATGAGGAGCTGGTGGACTACTTTGCCATCGGCCAGTGTACCCCCGGCATCATCGCCGTGAACACTGCTACCTTCGTGGGGCAGAAGCAGGCCGGTATCCTGGGCGGCATCGCGGCCACGCTGGGCATCGTGTTCCCGTCCCTTGTCATCATTACGGCGCTGGCGGGCGTCATCAACAGCTTTTCCCATCTGGCGTGGGTGCAGCACGCCTTCGCGGGCATCCGTGTGTGCGTGTGCGTGCTGATCTTCAACGCCGTGGTGAAACTGCTGAAGGGCTCCGTCAAGGACTGGCCCGCGGCGCTGATCTTCGCGGCGGTGCTGGCGGCGGCGCTGCTCACCGACCTGTCGCCCGTCGTCTTCGTGGCGGCGGCTGCGGCGCTGGGCATCGTCATCCAGAACGTTATAAGGAGGGCGAAATAATGCTGTACCTTCAATTGTTCTGGGAATTCTTCAAGACCGGCCTGTTCGCCGTGGGCGGCGGACTGGCCACCTTACCCTTCCTGCAGGATATGGCCGACCGCACCGGCTGGTTCACCCACGCGCAGCTGGCGGATATGCTGGCGGTGTCGGAGTCCACGCCGGGGCCTATCGGCGTGAACATGGCCACCTATGTGGGCTTCACCACCGGCGGCGTCGGCGGCGCGCTGGTGGCCACCCTCGGACTGGTAGCGCCCTCCGTCATCGTCATTCTCATCGTGGCGGCGTTCCTGAAGGCATTCCGCAACAGTAAGTGGGTCAACGCGGCGTTCTACGGCCTGCGCCCGGCCTCCACCGCTCTGGTGGCGGCGGCGGGCATCTCCGTGGTGCCCATCGCCCTGCTGCACAGCGGCATGACCGGCTTTGCCACGCTGAACTGGCCGGCCATCGCGCTGGCGGCGGTGCTGCTGGTGTGTACCAACTGGGTGCCGGTGGTAAAGAAATGGCACCCCATCGTGTTCATCGGCATTTCCGCGCTGGTAGGCGTCCTGCTGAAATTCTGAGTAAAAAAAGGAAGCGGTGCTGTGCACCGCTTCCTTTTTTTTACAGCCCCGCCACCAGCAGCGTGGCGGCGGACAGCGTCCCTACCGCCAGCGCGTAGGGCGTGGTGGCGCGGATGATGGTCAGGTTGGACACACCGGAGCCTGCGGTGGTCATCAGCACCGCGTCGGCGTAGAAGCACAGACTGTACCCCAGCGTCACGCCGCTCATGACGGCGGCGATCATCAGCGGTGCGGCCACTCCCGCCGCCAGCCCCATGGGGATGAACACCGGTATGGCGATGGTCATCACCGCCCAGCAGCCGCCTACGGCGAACACCGTCAGCGCCACCAGAAGGAACGCCAGCGGCGCGATGAGATACGCGGGCACGGCGCTGCCGATGCCGTTGATGAGAATGTCGAACAGCCCCAGCGCACGGTTGGCGTCGCTGAGCATCAGCCCGAAGCCCACCACAATGGCGATGCTCACCATGCCCTTGGCGCCCGCAAAGAAGTGGCTGAAATATTCGCCCACCGTCATGCGCCTCCGGAGCACATACAGCAGGAACTGTACCACCAGCGCGATGATAATACCGTGCAGCAGGTCGTTGTCGAAAAGGACGGTGCCGCCCACCAGCGCCGCCAGCGGGATGATGGCGTTCCACGCGGAGGAGACGTTGTCCTCGTCCACGTCCGCGATGTCCACCAGCTTTTCCGCGGAGCCGGACTGCTCAAAGGGCGCGCCGCCGGACGCCACCCGCCGGTACGCCTGCTTCAGCCCGCCCACCTTGGGAAATGCGCCCAGCGCCAGCAGCAGGCTCAGCAGTATCATAGCCAGCGGATAGAACATAAACGGCACGGCGCGCAGATAATCATCGAAGCCCAACCCGAAATCGGAGATCAGCCCCACGCTGAAGGCCGTCCAGCTGGTGAACGGCACCGTGACGCACAGGCAGCAGGCCATGATGTTGGTCTGCACCGCCAGATGCTCGCGGGGGATGCGGTTCCTGTCGCACACGCCCCGCAGGGAGATGGTCACCGTCAGTGCGTTGAGGTATTCGTCCACAAACATGACCACCGACAAAAGCCACGCCAGCAGCAGCGTGCGCCGGGGCGTGGAGGCCACCTTTGCCAGCAGGTCGCGGAAGCCCATCAGCCCACCGGAGGCCTGAAACAGGGCGATCATGCCGCCGAAGCTGATGATGACGCAGAGGGCAAACTGATAGGACGAGCTTGACAGGGTGGCGTACATGGCCTCGATGGTGCCGGTGATGAACCGCTCCCGGTGTACCAGCACCATGGCCAGCAGGGTGGCGAGCACCATGGCGTCCGCCATCTTGCGGCTTTTGAGCGCGTATATGATCAGAAACAGCAGCGGTATAAACGCCAGAACAGCGTGCAGCATGGTGTACTCCTTTCTTCGCCTCCGCACAGGCGGTGGCCACAGTGGAAGCCGCATTTGGCCAGAATGGACGTCAGTCCGGCAAACAGCGCCGAACCGAATGCAAACAGTATCCACATGACCCGTCACGCTCCTTCTGTGCGGTACCCTGCATATCGATTATATCCTGCCGCAGCCGGTAATGCAAGGTGTGCGCGGACAAAAGAGGACAGCGCCCAAGACCTTTGACGCGGGCATCGCCCTCTATGCAGGCATGGCGGCGGGCGGCGGGCGGCGGGAGAGGGAAGGCGCAATTGCAGTGCAAGTTACGTACAAGTTATGTACAAGTTATGTACATTTTATATGCATTTCCTCTTGCTTTTTGCAGCATTGTATGGCATAATGGTGGTATACGTGCCATGCGGCGAAAATTCGTTCCACTGAGGTGCGCGCGGGAGAGCGCGGGGACGTGAGGAGGAAAAGGAGAGGACTATGAAACGACGTATCGTAAGCGTACTGATGGCTCTGGTCATGGCGCTGTCGCTGCTGCCGGTGCAGGCACTGGCGGAGGACGCAGCCGTGGGGGAGTCGGTAACGGAGATCGAACAGGCAGAGCAGACCGGGGAGGGCGAAGAGCCCGGCGACCCGGAGGAGGAACAGGAGCCGGGGGAGCCGGAGGAGCCTGTGCGGGAATTTGTACAGGGAGAGGCACAGCTGACGGTGTCCACGGCAGCGATGGCGGCGGGCACCGCCGGAGAGAGAACGGTGCCCGGTGACATTTATAAAGCTCTGAGCGTCGGCGGCAGCCTCAAGCTGCTGAACGATGTCGAGTACTCCGGCAGCATGGACGTGGCCTTTGACCTCGTTATCGACCTGAACGGCTATGTGCTGAAAATGACCGGCATTAAGGTGGAAAAAGGAGTACACCTGACCATCAAAGACAGCCGACCCGATGCGGAGCATAAGTTTACCCCCAACACTGACGGCCTGTGGGTGCTGGATGAAACCAACGGAACAAAGACCGTCAAGGGCGGCGTCATCTACGGCGGCAGCGCTGAAAAAGGCGGCGGCGTGTACGTGGCGGGCGGCGGCACGTTCACCATGACCGGCGGCAATATCGTGGGCTGTATGGCTACGGCTTCCGCCACCTTTCATGCGCGGGGCGGCGGTGTGTTCGTGGCTGATAGCGGCACGTTCAACATGTCCGGCGGCAGTATCACGGGCTGCACGACGGTGGGAGTCTATTCTTATGGCGGCGGCATCTACAATGAAGGAACTATGACCTTGTCCGGCACGGCGGAGATCCGGGACTGCCATGCAAAACACAGCAGTGGCGGGGACGCATTTGGCGGCGGCATTTCTGACAACGGCGGAACTCCTGCGATCAGCGGCAATGTGAGGATCACCGGCTGTACGGCTGACGGAGGTAAAACGGACGCCGTGAGGATGAGCTACCGCAGCAGCATCAGCGGCGGCACGTTTGACGGCTCGGTGCAAAACACGGGCACGATCAGCGGCGGTACATTTAACGGCAGGGTGGTCAACAGCGGCATGATCACCGACGGTATCTTTAACGGCGAGGTGGTCAACGACTACGGCACGATCAGCGGCGGTAACGTCCCTGACGGGACTGGAGCTGCTGCGCCGCAGACGCAAGGAAGAGGAATAAGCGGAGATAAAAAAGCGCCGGCCTTCGGATGAAGGCCGGCGCTTGCGTCTGTTGTTGTCAGTTTGTGCTTTCCGGAGGCTCCGCGCTGTCCGTATCGTCTGTGATGGTGGGGATAAAGGCGCTGGCCAGCTTGCCCTGACCACGGTGCTTGATGTAGAAGTAGCCGATGGTGCTGAATACCACCGCGCCGATGAAGTTCACGAACAGATCCTTCATGGTGTCGTACAGGCCGATGTCCAGATAGCCGCCGAAGCCCAGCTCCTGCCCGTTTACCTGCACGGAGGTGATGCCGTCAATGGTGACGGGAATGTTGCTGTTGGTGGGATCCAGCATCACCGAGGTGATGGAGTTGACCACGGTGTCCTTCTGCATGTCCATCTGGAACAGCCGATCCATGCCGAATTCGAAGAATTCCCACAGCACGCCCACCGTCATGGAAAAGCAGAAGGCCGCCAGCGCCACATAGATCGGGGACAGCTGGAATTTGATGCGGCTGTTGCGGTTGAGAATGTCGATGAGCGCAAAGCCGGTGGCGGCGCACAGGAAGCCGGTGGTGGTGTGCAGCATGGTGTCCCAGTGGTGGAACGTGATGAAATAGCATTTCAGCTCGCCCAGTATCTCCGCCGCGAAAATAAACAGCAGAATGATGATCTCCAGCGTGGACGGCAGCTCGATGCCGAAGTTCTGCTGGATGAAAAACGGCAGCATGAACAGCGCCAGGACCAGCAGGCATATAAAGGCGCTCTCGTATTCGCCGCGGAGGACGGAGGACACCAGCGTGGCCAGCACGATCAGCCGCAAAATGGTGTATACGGCGAACACAGAGGGCTGGCGGCGGATGGCGGCCTTCAGCTGCGCGCCGGTGCGGCGCGGTGATGTATCAGATCGCTTTTTCATGTGTGGTCACTCCTTATAGAATTGCCGCATGGCGGCGATGAGCCGGGGGTAGTCCTCCGCGCCCATGACCTCCACCGCCGCGTGCATGGCCAGCTGCGCAAGACCGATGTCCACGGCGCTGACCGGCACCAGCGTGCCGGCGATGCTGCCCAGCGTGGAGCCGCCCGGCAGGTCGGAGCGGTTGGCCATGGTCTGCACCGGCACGTCCGCCCGGTGGCACAGGGCGCGGAAGGCGGCGGCGGAGCCGCCGTCGGTGGCGTAACGGCGCGGCGCGCTGAATTTCAGCACGATGCCGCCGTTGAGCCGGGGCGCGTTGTCCTTGTCGCTGAGCTCCGGGTGATTGGGGTGGATGGCGTGGGCGTTGTCGGCGGAGAGTAGCAGGCTGCGGGACAGCAGCATCTGATAGCCCTCCTCGTCCACGTCCAGCGCACCGGTGATGCGCCGCAGCACGTCCCGCAGCAGGGTGGAGGCCGCGCCCTCCGGTGTGGCGGAGCCGACCTCCTCGTTGTCCAGCAGGCAGAATACCGGCAGGTGTGCGCCGCCGCTGCTCTCCAGAAACCCGTGCAGGCAGCCCCACACGCAGGCCTGATCGTCCAGCCGGGGCGCCATGAACAGCTCGCCGCTGCTGCCCAGCCGCGTGCCCGGCTGGCGGCAGTACACCAGCAGGTCGCTGCCCAGCACGTCCTCCGGGCGCAGCCCGGCGGATTCCGCCGCCAGGGTCAGGATATCCGCCGCGCCATCGCCGCCGGCCAGCGGCAGCGTGTCCACGTTGGCGCGGTACTTGACGCCGTCGTTGGCGGCGCGGTCGAAATGAATGGCCACGCTGGGGATCACCAGCAGGTCGCGGTCGATGTTCACCAGCGTCTGGCGGAGGACGCCGTCCTCCTCGGTGAACAGCCGCCCGGCCACCGACAGCGGCCTGTCGAACCAGCTGGACATGCGCAGGCCGCCGTAGACCTCCGTGTTCAGACGCAGATAGCCGCCGTCCCGCAGGGCGGCGTGCTCCTTCAGCTTGAAGCAGGGGGAGTCCCCGTGCGCCGCCGCCAGACGGAAGCCCTCCGGGGCGCGCTCCGGCACGCGGAAGGCGATCAGGGCAGAGCCGCCCCGCGTCATGTAATATTTCCCACCGGGGCGCAGCTGCCAGCGCTGCCCCTCGTCAAGAGGGGCATATCCGGCCGCCGCCAGCAGCTCTGCGGCGGTGGCTGCCGCGTGGTAGCAGGTGGGGCTGCGCGCGATGAGCTGCGCCAGTGTGTCGATGTATGTCCGTTCCATGGTGTTCCTCCTATGCCCGGTGCCGGGCGGTATGTGGTAGTTTGTCAGGCGCTCACTCCGCCAGCTCCAGCACCACCGGGCAGTGGTCACTGCCGGTGATCTCAGGCCAGATGTCGGCGCTTTTTACCCGGGGCATCAGCCGCTGGGACACGATGAAGTAGTCGATGCGCCATCCCGCGTTGTTCTCCCGGGCGTGGAAGCGGTAGCTCCACCAGGAGTAGGCGCCGGTGCGCTCCGGGTACAGGGTGCGGAAGGTGTCCACAAAGCCGCTGGAGAGCAGTTGGGTCATCTTCCCGCGCTCCTCGTCGGAAAAGCCGGGGTTCAGCCGGTTGGTTTTGGGGTTCTTCAGGTCGATCTCCTGGTGCGCCACGTTCAGGTCGCCGCAGTAGACCACCGGCTTCACCGCGTCCAGCTCCATGAGGTATTCACGGAGGTCGTCCTCCCATTCCATGCGGTAGTCCAGCCGCGCCAGCTGATCCTTGGAGTTGGGGGTGTAGCAGCATACCAGCCAGAAGTCCTCAAACTCGGCGGTGATGACCCGCCCCTCGTGGCGGTGGATGTCCGCGCCGAAGTCGTAGGTGACGGACAGCGGCTCCCGCCGGGTGAACACGGCGGTGCCGGAGTAGCCGGCCTTGTCCGCGCTGTTCCAGAACATGCGGTAGCCTGGCAGGTCGAACTGCGCCTGCTCCGGGCGCATTTTCGTCTCCTGCAGACAGATGATGTCCGCGTCCGCGAAGGCGCAGAAATCCAGAAAGCCCTTGCCCAGACACGACCGCAGGCCGTTGACGTTCCATGAGATCAGACGCATATCAAGCGCTCCTTTGTCTGTTGTTTTCCCCAGCATACCATATTTTCAGACGGGACACAATGGCGGCGGAACGAAAAACATTTTGAAAAGGAAAAACTGAAGAATTTGCGGCAGGACACTTGCCTTTTTCAGAAAAGTATGGTACAGTATGGTCGCTGGAACCACAAATTAGTGGGCAATTGACACAATGCGGGGGATTTGGGGGATCTGCGCGCGGATCAGAGCCGCACAAACGGGGTCAACCGAATACCGGATGCGGCATCGCGCTGCGGACGTGATCAGGCACTGTGTCGTCGGACGGTTGTGTGTGGACGGATACCTGCCGTCCTACCGGACGGACACCGGTGCCTTTTGACATGGTAGTGGTATGTGTGGAGACACCACACTTGCGTGTCGCATAGACATAAATCAAATATGGGCTGGGCGTCGCCGTATATACGGCGACGCGCGTTGTCACGGTGTGACAACGCGCGCAGAGATTCGCGCGGACTGTTGGAGAAGAATGGTAAAAATATAAACAGATGAAGGAGAGGGCAAGATGAGGAGAAGAGTACTGACAGCTTTGCTTGCGCTGTGCATGGCGGTATCACTGCTGCCGGTGCATGCGCTGGCGGTGGATGTCGCGGCCGGAAGTGGTCTTGACACACTGGGCATACGGCAGATCTCGGAGAAGAAATATGCCGTTACACCGGATGTCACCGAGTACGAGTGGATCCTGAACAATACATCACTGACCCAACAGATGATGGGGCATGTGATGGAGGTCAAGGTGGGTACCGGCTCTACGGCATCTCTGGCCTTGGGCTACAATGACTATAACATTGGAGCCATCCAGAGCGGCAGGAACTGGGCCATGCTGGAGACCACCAAGCAGGCGCAGAGTATGCAGACCCGCCGTGGTGAGAATGTTGTGGGCGCCATCAATGCCGGTGGCTACGACATGAGCAACGGCCGGCCCAGCGGCGCCTTCGTTATGAACGGAGTTGCCATCAACCGGGCTACCGCCACCACCTTCTGGGTGGATATGGATGGCAAGGCGCACATCACCGACGCTCGGACGTGCAACGACGCCCTTGATGCCGGCAATGTCCGGGAGGCTGTTGCCGGCTTTGGCGATATTTTTGAAAACGGGCACGCCCGCAGCGGACTGGACAACACCACCCGCGCGTCCCGCACGGCTATCGGTATCAAGGCGGACGGTACCGTGGTAATGCTGATGGTGGATGGCCGCCAGGCACCCTATTCTGTGGGTATGACTATGGCGGAGGTAGCTGCCTCCATGGAGGCCTTGAGTTGTGTGGAGGCGGTCAACCTGGATGGCGGCGGCTCCTCTACCTTTGCCACCCAGCGCGAGGGTGAGTCGGAAAACAATACATCGGCTGGCCTGACCCTGCGCTGCCGCCCCTCCGACGGCTATGAGCGCAAGGTATCCAACACCATTATGGTGCTCTCCAAGGCGAAGCCCACGGGCGAGTTCGACCACGCGGTGCTGACGCCCAATAACGAGGTCTATACGCCCGGCAGCACGGTACAGTTTACGGCGGCGGGCGTGGATGCGGCCGGCGGCCGTGCGGATATTCCCGCGGACGCTGCGTGGACGGTGCTCTCCGGCAGCGGCACTATCAATGCAACCACCGGCCTTTACACGGCGGAGGATACCTGCGGTGAGGTCACCGTGGGCTTGCAGGTCAACGGCAAGACTGTGGGACAGACCGCCATTCAGATCCGGTGGCCGGACAAGCTGGACTTTACCAACAGCAGCGTTTCCATCGATTTCGGCGAGACCAGCGACCTGACCTTCAAGCCCACATGGCAGGGTCGCGAGGTGAACTATAAGGATGGGGATTTTGAGTGGACGCTGGCGCCAACTTATTATAAATTTGACGCACTCGTTGATCCCAAGGCGAATAATACAAAGGGCGACTTTTCCATGGCCATTACGCCAGATACTTTGGGGAAAGACACGGTTGTTGTTGAATATTATGCATGGGGTACTTCGCTGACATATACTTCAACCTATCGTGTGACTGAGTTGACCCAGTCGGAGGAGGATGGAGCGACAAAGATCACGGCAAAGGTGGAATATGTATCCTCTGGCGGTGTAATAGGCGAGAAGAAACCCGCAAATCTGGAACAGACTTTTTCTGCCTATATCGGAAAGTTCTCCGGCAACCAGTTTATCGCCGATGAAAGCAGCTCTCTGCGCGGAACGATTCAGGTAGCGCTTAAGAGCGATTCGTCCGTGAATGGGGAAGTTGATGTCGTGGTCGGCATGGAACCGTTTGTCCTGATGGACTTTGAAGATCACGGCGATGTAGCGGCGACAGAGTATTGGTCCTGCCATGTGGGACCGTCTTCCGCAGGCGGCAGCGGTCAGCTTCTCTCCGATGAGGTGAAGAGTGACCGACTTTGGATTCGTCAAACAAGCGGGACGGGTATCGTTTTCCCTGGTGACGGTAATAAGGTCGTCAGCGCTGATGAGGATGAGAACGTCCGCTTCGGTCAATATGCCTTCAAGATTGGCTATAATTTTGGGGGCGTGAGCCTGACAGCCGTTGCAGCGGCAGATTTCGGTTTTTCGGGAGATCTTCGCGTTGATACGGTGCAGCCGACTAAAATCGGTATGTGGATTAAGGTGCCCGCAGATTGCGAGTACGGTGACTCTGTGTTAAAGGCTGTTTTGAAGGGCGGTGCATTTGAGGCAGATCTTGCGACTTCTTATATGAAGTTCAATGAGGACGGAAGTATAAGCTATGTGGATGGCAAGCAGCTCAACGGTACGGCCGCTTATGTGCAGTACTATAGCTACAATGCTGACGGTACAGTGAGCGGCAGTAAGCTCAGTGACTGGGCTGGTAAGGATTGGACTTGGGTGGAAGCGGATATTTCTGCCTTCCAGATGCCAGTTGATGTTGCACGAGCTTACACGGTTCGAGTGGTGTCGGCTCAGAATTGTGCCAAGCCCGAGGTCAATGGCTATCTCTACATTGATAATCTTCAGTTCATTTACGGTACCAACACCAACGACGTTAAACGTCCTGTGCTGGAATCCGTTACAGAGACGGGCAGCGGCACGGTGCTGGCCGGGGACGGCTCCACCGTTCTCAGCAGCGGTACTCTCACGTTCTCCGCTGTGTATTCCGACAGCGAGCTGACCGACAAGTACGCCACCGGCATTGACCAGAGCGGTATCCGCGCGCTGCTGGACGGCACGGACTACACCGAACAGCTGGAAATCAACGAAGGCTCGCTCTACCTTAAGGGCGTGAACCTCCGTAATGGTTCTCACACTCTCTCAATTCGGCTCAAGGACTTCTACGGCAATGTGACCGAAGAGACGCGTACCTTCCGGGTAGAGGATGCCAAGGGTCAGAGATCGGCCATCGATGTGCTGCCCCAGCCGGAGGCGCCGGAGATCGGCAAGGAGTACGCGCTGTCCATCGTGAACAACACGGGAGAGCCTGTGACCTCGGCCGAGATCACAGTGGATTTCAGCACCATGGGCAACGCCGCGAAATATTTGGAAAAGGCGACTGTGGAGGGCTCCGACGAGTATGAACTGACACTTATCAAGACAGATAAGCAGGCAAAAATCACGATCACGCGGAAGCCGGCACAGCGGTCACTGCTGGCACGGCTCTTCGGAGCGGAAACCGCAGCTGAATATGACTATGTGTCTGAGCTGGGATACCTTATCATCAACATCCCCGCGGATGCTGCGGAAAGTGACACACTGAGATATACCGTAACGAAGGGCAGCTATACCATTGACGACGGCACGGAGAGCGGCAAGACCTATACCTTCTCCGGTACGGAGCAGGAGGTCGCGCTGACGGCGGGGTATCAGCTTAGCTGTGAGCAGGTCGTTGCCGGAATGGCGACGGCGCTGACTGTGACGGATGCAGAGGGAAAGCCTGTTTCCCGTGCAAATATCTATCAGGTAAATAAAGATTCTAATGAGGCTACCAAGCTGGGCAAAACAAATATGAAGGGTAAATTGGCCTATACCTTTGGTGCTGAGGGTGAGTATACCTTCTATGCGGAAAAGGCCAACAGCGGGCGTTCTTGGAATCAGCGGGTGATCGTCTGTGAGCGGACGGCGGAGAACGAGGGCAAACCCTTTGGCATCATGACCAATGGCGTATCTGAGCCAAATGTTAAGAGCATAACTTGGCTTACCCAGATTGATGGTTCTGCAGCAAAGGCTTTCGTGAGATATTCTACCGCAAATGACCTGACCAATCCTGTCACGGTGGAGGGGAACTCTACCATCCAGACCTTTGTGCAGAGCAGCCATGGTGATGCTTTGCGGAGCAATAAGGTGTCCCTTACCGGTCTGCAGCCCGGCACCATCTACTACTATCAGGTGGGTGACGGCAAGGTTTGGTCGGGAACTGAGAGCTTTACCATATCAAATGACAAGGAGACAAATTTCTTCATTCTAGGCGATATTCAGTCCAGCGATACTTCTAACCTGGCTCATTCTTTGGAGGCTCTGAAGAATAGCAAAACCAGCTACGACTTTGCTATCCAGACCGGCGATGCTATTGACAATGTAACGGAGTATGTTAAAAACTGGCGCCCGTTCCTAAACACGGTCAACAGCAAGACTCTCAGCGGTGTGGACATGATCCATGTCATGGGCAACCATGAGTACTACGGCGACGCGAACGGTGAGATCAGCGGTGCGCTCTACGACCTGCCCGAAAGCGCCCAGAATAGCTGGTACAAGATGGAGTATGGCAAGGTTTGCGTTGTGGTTGTCAACAACGGAACGAAGCTGGCCACGGCTCTTGCGGACATCGCCGAGACGCTGAAGACTGACTGCATCTGGAGGGTGCTTGTGGCTCACGAGCCTATCTACGGTACCGAGTCCGTTTCCGCAACGCCGGAGATCCTCGCCTCCATCGAAAAGGCGGGCTTCGACTTCGTATTCGGCGGTGACGATCACGCCTATGCCCGCACCTATCCCATGATCGGCGGCGTAAAGCAGGCTGAGGATAGCCGCGGCGGTGTCGTGTACTATGTCTGCGGTGACCTCAGTGGCAAGAGCAATGAGTTCCATGACCGCGATGAGTATGTAAAAGCGATCCCGCACAACGATTATACCGGTATGTACCTGACGGTGAAGGCCACGGAGGAGACCTTCACGGTGAAGGCGGTCAAGTATGACGGCACGGAGCTGGATTCTTACACTGAGACGCGCACCGACTGCGAGCTGGGCAAGCACAAGGTAGGTGCTTCCAGCAAGTACGATATGTCCACAGGGACGATTACCTGTACGGTCTGCGGCGAGGCATTGGAGCCCACGGGCGAGTATGCATTCAGCGGCCTGCTGTCTACCACGGACGGCAAGCAGGTGATCCTTGCAAAGGGCAGCGTCAAGAAGAACGAGTTCTCCTCGATGGGAGAGGACAGATATCACTCCTGCGCGGATGGCTATGCCTATGTGACGACGGCGAGCGACAGCCGTACCTGCGTGAACGGCGGTTATATCACGTATACCTGCCCGGGCTGCGACACAACGGACAGATCAGCTTTCCAGATGCCTGTTGGTCATGTCTGGGATGACGACTATGTCTGCAAGGTCTGCAAAACGAAGGGTATTGACATCGCCGGAGAAGAGGTAGTGTTCAAGTTCGGCAGCCCCGACGATCCGCGCGACCTTACACCGGTGCCCGGATACTATTATCGTGAGGGAGGAGTTCGCCCCAGCAGCTTTGCCAAGTACGGGGACTTTGTGCTGACACAGAGCAACGATAACAACCTCATCAACAACCGGATCCCGGATCTCTATGTGGAATGGCCTGACAGCAAGGACATCGGTGAGGCGGAAATCGAGTGCACAGGCCGTGGTGACTACTACGGAAAAAAGACGCTGACCTATTACATCGTGCCTAATGATGTAACGGATCTGAAGTGTACGGAGACTACGGAGGATTCCGTGACGCTGACGTGGTCTGCGGCTCCCGGCGCGGGGTACTACGAGGTATTTCGGTGCAACGAGAACAACAGCAGCAGACACTCCGTGGGAACTACTGCGGAGACGACCTTTACAGTGACTGGTCTGACTGCGGATATGGGCTACTACTTTGTGGCGGCTGGCCGCACGAAAATTCCTACGGAAAACAACAAGGTCTACAATAGTGCTAAGTGGTCGAATGTTCTCTATGCGCGGACGGATCCCGCACCGGCGGATGTCACCTCTGTGGCGGCTACCGTGGACGGTCATCAGATCACCCTTACAGAGAAGGGTGACGCCAAGTATCTCTTCCTGCCGGCTTCCGCGGACATGACGCAGCTGTCTCTGACCTTTGCTACGGAGCCCGCGAGCCATAAGGTCATGCTTTCCGGAAACAAGGGAATGACTTATTTGAGCGACGCTGTGGATGTTACCGCAGTGGCAGCCGTGGGCGCGGACGGCTATCGGGAGATCACCGCTTCCGTGGGTAAGGGCAAACAGCCCCTGACCTTCCGGGTGATGCAGGCCTCTGCCATTCCCACCATGTATCTGACCAGCAGCGGCGCTGCACAGGGACGCGATTGGGTAGATGCAAGTAAGAGCAATGCTGCGACCGGTACCATGAACCTAATCGGCGCTGATGGCGCGCCTGTTTACTCCGGAGAGCTTAAGCAGATCAAGGCGCGGGGCAATTCCACGTTCACCTACGCCGAGAAGAAGTCCTATCAGATCAAGCTGGCAGAGCCCAGCGATCTGTTGGGGAAGCAGGAGCAGGTAAAGACGTGGGTGCTGTTGGCCAGCTACTTCGATGCCACACAGATGCACGATAAGCTCATCAAGGATCTGGCCGCTGAGCTGGGGCTTGCGTATACCGCAAGCTGCGATTGGGTCAACCTCTACTATGATGGGGAGTACCGCGGTGTCTATCTCCTCAGCGAGAAGAACTCCGTGGGAGCGACTTCTGTGGCCATCACGGACATGGAGCAGGCGTATGAACAGCTCAATACAGGCTACGGTACCGATATGACCACCGCTCTGGCGGAGAATAGCTACGGTCAGCAGTACCAGTACACCAAGGATCTGAAGGAGCCTGAGAACATCACGGGCGGCTATCTCATCGAGCTGAATCACGACATGTGGGATGAGGTCAGCGGCTTCAAGACCCGCCAGGGCGTTGCCTTCAATGTCAAGAGCCCCGAGTGGTGCGGCGATTCCGCCATGAAGTACATCAGTGAGTACTATCAGGCTTTTGAGGACGCTGTTTACGCCACGGATGATACCGGCGCGTACACGGGCTATAATACCGGTACCGGAAAGTATTTCTATGACTATGTGGACATGGATTCTCTGGTCAAGGTGTTCCTGCTGCAGGAGCTGGCGCTGAATTGTGACGGATTCATCTCCTCGGTCTATTTCTACAAGGATGCAGACGGCATGATGTATGCCGGCCCCATCTGGGATCAGGATATGACCTTCGGTACAGGCTGGAACAAGACCAACGGTGCGGAGATCGTGGACTACCACTATCTGGCGAAGGCTCTGATCCAGATACCGGCCTTTGAAGCTGCGGTCAAGGAGTACTACACCAATACCTTTGCCTCGGAGGTTCGTGGCCTGCTGGGCAGCAATGGAACCATCGCACGGCAGTACGCGCTCCTGAAGGACAATGCGGCTATGAACTACACCATCTGGGATTATATCCGCATCGGCAACCCGGAGAATGAAGGCCACATTTGGCAGGGCGCGAGCTATCAGAGTGTTGTGGATGAGATGACAACCTGGATCGAAAACCGCTTGGCCAACATGGACAGCCGCTTTAATCTACAGAGCACCGTGGCTGGCGATGTTAACGGCGATGGCGATGTTGATATTTTCGATGTCTACGCACTGAGTCGCTACCTTGCGGGGTATGATGTAGAAGGTATCATTCCTGTTAATGGCGATATTAATGGCGATGGCGATGTTGATATTTTCGATGCCTGGGCTCTCCAGCGGCGGTTGGCCGGCTACGGCGACTGAGATTCCTTTTTCTGTCGAAGGATGCCGGATAGGGCATCCTTCGACAGAAGTAGCAACCCTACGTGTATCATGTGATACAACACATTTTTATAAAGAAAGGAACGAAAAAACGTGAAGAATGTAAAACAATGGTTATCGGTGATTCTTTCCATAGTGGTGGTGTTCACAATGGCGCTCACCCCTGCTATGGCAGCTGGCACTGATAACGGCAGTGCGGCTACGATCACCGTTGAGACTGTACAAAAAGAAGTTAAGGCGGGCGACGAAGTTACACTGAATGTTTCCATTGCGAATAATCCGGGGTTTGTAGCGTATGACTTTCTCATCGACTATGATAAAGCTGACCTCGAACTGAAGGAAGTCGCAAACGGAAGCTTTAAAGGCAACCTTGTCGGCAATGAAAAAACGGCTAAAGTGAATTTCTTTGCTGAGCCTAACGCAGGGGAGCATACGAACGATGGTGTTCTGTTTACCTTGACATTCAATGTAAAAGCAGATTGCGCAGATGGTGCGCAGGTAACGCTTGAGACGACCACCTTTAAGAATGCGAATAATGTTAAGCTCAACCCGACCATTGTGGCTGGCGGCATCAATGTGACCACCGGCGGCAGCACCACCGGCGGCGGCACCACTGGCGGCGGCACTACTGGCGGCGGCACCACCGGCGGCGGCACCACTGGCGGCGGCACTACTGGCGGCGGCACTACTGGCGGCGGCACTACTGGCGGCGGCACCACTGGCGGCGGCACCACTGGCGGCGGTACCACTGGCGGCGGCACCACTGGCGGCGGCACCACTGGCGGCGGCACCACTGGCGGCGGTACCACTGGCGGCGGTACCACTGGCGGCGGCACCACCGGCGGCGGTACCACTGGCGGCAGCACCACCGGCGGCAGCACCACTGGCGGTAGCACCACTGGTGGCGGCTCCACTGGCGGCGGCTCCACTGGCGGCGGCTCCAGCTCCGGCTCCGGCAGCTCCTACACCTCCGGGATGTCCTTCACCACCGACCTGCCCGCCGACAGCATCACCAGGGTGACTGTTAACGGCAAGAAGCTGGACAGCAAGTACTACACCATCAGCAGCAATGGCAGCGGCAGTATCGTGACGCTGACCGATGCGTATCTGGCCACCCTGAAAGCCGGTACGTATACAATTAAGATCGAGAGTGCCACCCATGTGAGCACGGGCACGTTCACCATCAAGGCGGATGGCACCCCCAAGACGGCGGACGCCGGTATCGCGCTGTATGCGGTGATGGCCGTCAGTTCCCTGATGGGTACCGCTGTGGTCAGCAAGAAGTGCCGCAAGGCATAAGGCAATAACGCGCAATACCAAACCTTGAGTAGAGGGACGGTTCGGGTCAGTCCCGGACCGCCCCCTCTTTGACAATTTACGGACTCTGCCGGATTTCCGCCCTCCGGGGCGCTAAACGGCGAAGCGACATAACCGTCAAGGATAAGAGCGACTGGACACACAAGAGACAATAGTGGTGGGGAGCTGTGAAGCTTCCCACCACTATAACATTCAAGGTGTGAAGCAGATGACGAGCAATGAGCTGAAACACGAAGCCAAGAAACAGAGATGGAGCATGTATATACGCTGAAGTCCGCAGATGGCGGATGTTGCAGCGAAAACCGCAAAAAGCGATATAACGAAAAGAAGCGATGTACTACGCTTTGCCGGAAAACTGCTTTCTGTGTTTTTTGTCGTTGCTTTGCTTTGCGCCATGCTGCCTACCCGTGCAACGGGTGAAGAGCCGGCGCTTTTTCGCGCCTCCCTGATGTATAACGCTACCACCAACGCGGCGGGCAGCACGATCCTGCCCACCGACTGCGGCGACCCGGCGGATCCGCCGTGGGAATATGCAATGGCGCAATATCTTCACGAGATGGAGGAGCACGGCGTGAGCCGCGATGCACTGCGCCGCATGACGCAGACCCTTCCCGCACAGCTGCTGGGTCTTGAGGATGCGGCGGAGTAGGGGGCGTTCACCGAGGGTGCTGCGATCTTCCAGATAGAAGATGACGCATCGGTTTGCATATTCACTCCAAGACCCTGCACAGCGAGCCAAGAACGATTCCTGTCGTCTAAAACGGAAAGCTTAACAAAACCTGCATAGACACAATACAAAAACCGTGCTATACTGTACGCGCAATTGGGAACGCAGTCGATTTTAGGAGGTGAGTCCCGTGACAGAAACCGGTTTCCATTTGAAGCGCCGCCTGACGTCCTTTCAGATCATGATCCTGGGCTTTGCGGGCGTCATCCTGCTGGGCGCGCTGGTGCTGATGCTGCCCATCGCCGCCGCAAGCCGCACATGGACGCCGTTTCACGAGGCGCTGTTTACCTCCACCTCTGCGGTCTGTGTGACGGGACTGGTGGTACAGGACACCGGCAGCTACTGGTCCGGCTTCGGTCAGACGGTGATCCTGCTGCTGATCCAGGTCGGCGGGCTGGGCGTGATCACTGCGGCTGTAACGTTTCTGATGCTCTCCGGCAGAAACATCTCATTGAAGGAGCGCAGCGCCATGCAGGATGCCATTTCCGCTCCGGCGGTGGGCGGCATCGTGCGCCTGACGCGGTTCATCCTCAAGGGAACGTTCCTTGTGGAGCTGGTCGGGGCTCTCGCGCTGCTGCCGGCGTTCTGCCGGGACTATGGTCTGCGGGGCGTGTGGATGGCAATATTCCACTCCGTTTCCGCCTTCTGCAACGCGGGCTTTGACATTCTGGGGCGGGCGGATACGCTCTACCCGTCCCTGACGGCGTACATGGCCGACCCGCTGGTCAATATCGTTATCATGCTGCTGATCATCGTGGGCGGCATCGGCTTTCTGACGTGGGATGACGTCTGCACCCACCGGCTGCACCTGCGGCGGTACCGGATGCAGAGCAAGGTCATCCTGAGCACGACGGCGCTGCTGATCGTGCTTCCGGCGACCTTGTTCTTCCTGACGGATTTTGCCGCCCTGCCCACAGGGGAGAGGGCGCTGGCGTCTCTCTTTCAGGCGGTCACGCCGCGGACAGCCGGCTACAACACCGCAGACCTGACGAAAATGAGCGACACCTCACAGGCGGTCACGATTTTGCTGATGCTTACCGGCGGCGCACCCGGCTCCACGGCGGGCGGCATAAAGGTCACGACGCTGGCGGTGCTGGCTGCCAACGCCGCTGCCGTTTTTCACCGGCGGGAAGAGCCGCAGCTTTTTGGCCGCCGGCTGGAGAATTCCGCGGTCAAAAACGCCGCCGCCATCCTGCTGCTGTATCTGGGGCTGACCTTCGCGGGTGCGGCGGTCATCAGCGCAGCGGAGGGACTGCCGCTTGGCGTTTGCCTCTATGAAACGGCTTCCGCCGCCGGGACGGTGGGGCTGACACTGGGACTGACGCCGCAGCTGGGTACGCTGTCACAGGCAGTGCTGATCCTGCTGATGTTCTTCGGGCGTGTCGGGGGACTTACCCTGATCTACGCCGCGTTTTCCGGGCACGATCTCACCTGCGCCCGGTGTCCCAAAGAAATGATCACCGTAGGCTGAAAGGAGCGCACGATGAAAAACGTATTATTGATCGGACTAGGCCGCTTCGGGCGGCACCTTGCCACGCAGCTGAGTGAGCTGGGGCATCAGGTGATGGCGGTGGACCGGGACGAGGAGCGCGTCAACGAATGTATGCCCTTTGTCACCAACGCGCAGATCGGCGACAGTACCCGCGTGGATTTCCTGCGCTCGCTGGGCGTCAGCAACTACGATGTCTGCTACGTCACCATCAGCGGAAATTTCCAGAACTCGCTGGAAACGACGTCTCTGCTCAAAGAACTGGGGGCAAAGTATGTGGTGTCCCGCGCGGAGCGTGACGTGCAGGCGAAGTTCCTGCTGCGCAACGGCGCGGACGCGGTGACATACCCGGAAAAACAGCTGGCGAAGTGGGCGGCCATCCGCTACACCGCCAACCACATCTTCAGCTACATAGAGCTGGACGAGAAGCACGCCATCATCGAGGTCGCTGTGCCGGACAGCTGGCAGGGGCACAGCATCGGCGAACTGGATGTCCGCAAAAGATACGGCGTCAACATCCTCGGCGTGAAGCGAAGCGGCAAAACCAACGTGACCATCTCGCCGGAAACCGTGCTGGACGGCAGTCTGACGCTGCTGGTGCTGGGCGAGTATACGGCACTGAAAAAATGTTTCCGTCTGTAAATTTCGGCGAAATTCACCGGCCTTTCTTTACCGTGCAAAAAGGACTGGCACAGCGCGTGCCAGTCCTTTTTTGACAAGCTGTACCCCCGGCTATGCCGGGGGATATTTTTTATGTGCTTCCACCTGTACGGGGGCGGAAAAGGGCTCACTGCTTCAGCTCCAGCGTCCGCCGGTAGGCGGCGATGACGGCGTTCATGGCGGCGGCGCGCAGGCCGCCCTCCTCCAGCGCCCGCACACCGGCGATGGTGGTGCCGCCGGGGGAGCATATCTCGTCCTTCATCAGGCCGAAGGGCTTGCCGCTCTCCAGCGCCAGCTGCGCCGCGCCCAGCAGCATCTGGGCGGCGAAGGTGTTGGCCTTGGCGCGGGGCAGACCGCAGGTCACGGCGCCGTCCGCCAGCGCCTCCATGAACAGGCATGCGAACGCGCCGCCGCATCCGGCCACCGCGCTGCCGGCGTCGATCAGCTCTTCCGGCAGGGCTTCCAGCCGCCCGGAGGCGGCCATGTCGCGCAAAAGCGCGTCAAGCTGCTGCTGCGTCACGGCGCTGTTTGTGTCGTACAGCGTCAAGCCCGCGCCCACCGCGCAGGCGGTGTTGGGCATGATCCGCACCACGGCGCTGCCGGGCACGGCCTGCTCGATGGCCGCGATGGTCACGCCCGCCGCCATGGACACCAGCAGGGGCTTGTCCTCCCTCGCCGTCAGGGTCGGACGCAGCTGCGCCAGCACGCCCGGCAGCAGATGGGGCTTTACGCCCAGAAAAATGCAGCCGCAGGAGGAAGCGATGGTCTCCGCGTCCGCGCAGTGGGCGCCCAGCTCCGCGGCCAGCGCCTCCGCCCTGGCCATCGTGCGGTTGTTGAGGAAGATGTCGGTGGGGGACACCGTTTTGACCAGCGCCCGCGCCAGCGCGCCGCCCATGTTGCCTGTGCCGATAAATCCGTATGTCATGGTATGCACCTCGTTTCCGTTTTTCCCTATTATAATCCACCCGCCGCCGGAGCGCAACAGAAAGAAAGTCGCGCGCGTAAGAGAAAAGCCGTCCCGGGATCAACTCCGGAACGGCTTTTGTTATGTATCGATGGTATAAGTAACAGCGCAGCCCTCCGCCGCAAAGCGTTCGTCGATCATGTCTTTTATGCTCTCGACGGTGCTTTTGGCGATCTTGTTGGCCTTGGGATAGAGCCACTGGTCGATGGCGCCCACCTCCACCGTCCGCGCATCGGGGTGCAGCTTGACCGGCACGCCGATGCCGTGATCCTGCCATTTCAGGTACAGATACCCGTCCTCAACGGTCATGTCCCCGTGCTGCATTTTCTTGAAGCGTTTTATTGTTTTCCGGTTATTGGAATCCGGTTCGTCTCTCAGCTCCCGCCAAAAGCGCCACAGGGTCTGCTCGGGTTCAAGACCTACGATGGGAGGCAGCGTCTGCGGGGAGGCGGCATAGGGAAACCTGCCGCCGAACAGATACCGGCGGATGAGCCTTATGCCGCGGTTTTTTACCGGATATCCGAAGCCCACATAGGGGAGCCGCATGCTGTCGAACGTGCAGCTGCGCCGCTCCAGATCGACCACGCAGGGCAGCGCCGCCGTTTCGGAGCCGTCGCCGCCGCCCTTGTCGACGATGTCGGACAGTCCGGCGCGGAGCTGCTCCTCCACGCGGTCTGCGAGTATCACGATCACGATGACCTGATGGAGGGGCGCGCTTCGCTGCGCCCTGTCCAGAAACCGATGCTTTTTCGCACCCTTCAGCGCTCTGGCGTTGGCCTTTGCGGAGCTGACGATCAGGCGGTACTGCTCCTGATCCAGAAGCTCCACGGAGTAGACCGCCATGAGCTTTTCGATGCCGCTGGAATAGATGGTCATAGGGGCGCTGCTCTTATACCGCAGTATCTGGGGCTGCGGGGCGAGAGCGGTCGGCATGCACGGGTGCCCGAAGCGGGATATCCGCCGCCGGACGCTCTGCGCCGAGAAGGAGCGCGGCAGCGTGAAGCAGGCACGCGCTGTGTTGTAGCAGTGCAGTGTGGCAAACAGAATGTCCAGCTCCATCAGGATACAGAAATTCTTGATGGCGTATACCAGACAGCCGGCCATCGCACCGATACAGGCCAGCGCCTTTATCCCATCGGGAACGAAGGGCAGCTTGACCACGATGACGGCGGGAACGGCGAACGCGCCTATAACGACCACATAGACCAGTATCCGGCAGAGCAGAGCGTTTTTCAAACGAGGGAAGGGCAAGCACATCACCCCTGTTCTTCAGCGGTATACGCTGTTTTTCTTCATTATACCCTGTCCGCCGCCGGAGCGCAACAGAAAGACGCGCGGCGGGCGGACTCAGCCCGCCTGTTCTCCGGTGGACTGCGCCGCCAGAGCGATGGCGTCCTGGATGTGCCGGCAGAAGTTCTCGCGCCCCACCTTGTCCACAAAGCCGGCGTGCTCCATCACATGCATGGGCTGCTCGTTGACGTGGGAGAAGATCACGCGGATGCCCTTTTTGGCGCACTCGTCATACAGGTCCTCCAGCGCGTTGAAGGCCGTGACGTCCAGCGCGTTGACCATGTGCATGCGGATGACCAGACAGCGGGTGAACTCCTTGACGGTGATCTCGCCGATGCGCTCGGCCATGCCGAAAAACAGGGGGCCGCGTATCTCGTACACCCGCACATGGAGGGGCACCTCCGTCAGCTGATCCTCCGGCATGTCCTTGTACTTCCAGCCCCGGATCTCCGTCTCGTCGCTCATGCGCTTCATGAACAGCAGGGCGGCCAGCAGCATGCCCACCTCGATGGCCACCACCAGATCGAAGATCACCGTCAGCAGGAAGGTCAGCACCAGCACGAGGAGATCACTGCGGGGCGCGCACCGGCAGAGCCGGACGAAGGCGCGCCATTGGCTCATGTTGTAGGCGACGCTGAACAGGATGGCGGCGATGCAGGGCATGGGGATCAGCGCGGCGTAGGGCATCAGCACCACCAGCACCAGCACAAGCACCAGCGCGTTTACCATACCGGCCACCGGCGTGCGGCCGCCGGACTTGATGTTGGCGGCGGTGCGGGCGATAGCGCCGGTGGCGGGGATGCCGCCGAACAGGGCGGAGCCGATGTTGCCGATGCCCTGTGCGATCAGCTCCGTGTTGGAGTTGTGGTGGGTGGCCACCATGCCGTCCGCCACCACGCAGGACAGCAGGCTCTCGATAGCCGCCAGGATCGCAATGGTGAACGCGCTGGAGATCATGCTCTCCATGGTGGAAAACGAAAAGTCCGGCAGCGTGAAGCTGGGCAGCCTGTTGGAGATGGTATAGAGGTCGCCGATGGTGTTCACCGGCAGCTCCAGCAGCTGCACCATGGCGATGCCCACCAGCACGGCGATAAGGCTGCCGGGAATCAGGCGGTTGACCTTCGGCCAGAGGATCAGAATGGCCAGACAGACGGCGCCCACCAGCACCGCCCAGACATTGACGGTGCCCAGATTCCGGAAAAAGCAGGCGGCCTTTTCCATCGTCTCGATGGGCTTGTCCGCGTACGTCACGCCGAAAAAGTCCTTCCACTGGCCGATGAAGATGGTCACGGCGATACCGGCGGTAAAGCCGGTGGTGATGGTGTAGGGGATGAAGCGGATCAGGCTGCCCAGCCTCAGCACGCCCATCAGGATCAGAATGACGCCGGCCATGACGGTGGCCAGAGCCAGCCCGCCCATGCCGTGCTGCGCCACGATGCCAGCCACGATGGTGGCAAAGGCGGCGGTGGGACCGGCGATCTGCACGCAGCTTCCCCCGAAGAAGGAGATCAGGAAGCCGGCGATGATGGCGGTGTAGATGCCCTGCTCAGGGCTGACGCCGCTGGCCAGAGCCAGAGCGATGGAAAGGGGCAGCGCGATGATGGCCACGATCACGCCGGATACCAGATCCTTTGTGAACTGGCGGCCGGAGTAGTGCTTGAGACAGTCAAACAGCGCGGGGGTAAACACTTTCTTTTTCATATTCTCTTTCTCTCTCCTTTTGCCGCAGAGCGGCCTGTATATCATACCGCGTTTGCCCGTCCCGCCGCAATCCGAAAAACGGCGAAAATACCCGCTTTTCTGCCAATGCTTTGTGGATATGCAACAAAACCGGGCATTGGCACCCCGGACGGGCGTGCTGCGTAGGATAGACCGTACGGAGCCGCCCGGCTCCGGATGTGCACCGATACTGACGGAGGAAAGTGTGATGGTTACGGAAGTGCTGTGGGGGGTACTGCTCCCGTTTTTCGGCACGTCGCTGGGCGCGGCGTGCGTCTTTTTCCTGCACAAGCTGCCGGGCGACGGCCTGCAGCGGGTGCTGCTGGGCTTCGCCGCCGGGGTCATGGCCGCGGCGTCGGTGTGGAGCCTGCTGATCCCGGCCATCGACCGCGCTACGCCGCTGGGCACATGGGCGTTTCTCCCGGCGGCGGTGGGGCTGTGGCTGGGCGTGCTGCTGCTGTACCGGATGGACAAAAAAGCGCCGGAGAGCAGCCATACCCATACGCTGACGCTGGCCGTCACGCTGCATAACGTGCCGGAGGGCATGGCGGTGGGCGCGGCCTACGCCGGGTGCCTGGCCGCGGGAGGCGATCTGGCGCCGGCGCTGACGCTGGCGCTGGCCATCGGCATCCAGAACGTGCCGGAGGGCGCGGTGATCTCCCTGCCCCTGCGGGCGGAGGGCAGGCCGAAGCCCCGCGCCTTTGCGGCCGGGGTGCTGTCCGGCGCAGTGGAGCCGCTGGGCGCGGCGCTGACCATCGCGGCGGCGCAGCTGATCGTCCCGGCGCTGCCGTATCTGCTGGGCTTCGCCGCAGGCGCCATGCTGTATGTGGTGGCGGTGGAGCTGCTGCCCACTGCGGCGCGGGGCGGCACACTGAGCGCGGCGGTGGGCTTCACGGTGATGATGGTGCTGGACGTGGCTCTGGGATGATGCGGGGTTGACATCCGGCGAGCATTGCTTTATAATAAGTAAGAATTAAATATCAGTCCGTCGATCCAATGTAGCCGATGCACGCAAAGCCCGGTCGGGCAGACGTCGGCATAAAAGGAAACGGGGTAGCCAAACCCCACGCGACCGGCACTGTGAGCGCAAGAATGCACCGAAGCGGCCTTGGCCGCCGGGACGAAAGTCCGCCATTGGGGGCAGTCCCCTGAGAAGGTAGGATGCAAACGAGGAGTCATCGGCTCCACGGCGCGAGGCAGGAGAATTGCACGGCGGAGGACATTCAGCGCGGCGGGCGTTTTCTTCGTTGGGCGCAGACAGGATCCATGCGCCGCCGGTGTCTCCTTTTTCAGGGGATGGACCGGCGGTTTTTGCACCGGGTGTGTATCTGCTTTTCCTCCGCCGCAGACACACTTCGTTGACTTGCCGGAAACGGCTGGGCATAAATATTTCACAGGAGGAAAATGCATATGAAGAAACGCATCGCTTCTCTGCTGCTGGCATTGGTGATGGTACTGAGCCTGGTACCCACCACTGTCTGGGCAGCAGAGAACCACGACGGCCAGGTTCGGGTCGTTGTGGAAAACACGACCTACGCAAAGGCCAACGGCGCTGCCTGGGATGGCACGCTGGTGGACAAGTGGGTGGACCTGGCCCCCGGGTCCTCCATGATGGACTGCATCGTCAGCGCCCTGGGTACCTATTCCCAGACCGGCGCGGAGTCCGGCTACATCAGCGAGATCAACGGCCTGTCCGCCGGTGACGGCGGCGAAGCCTCCGGCTGGATGGGAACCCTGAACGATTGGTTCACCAACGTTGGGTTCAAGGACATCAAGGCCGGGGACAAGCTGTTCGCCGGGGATATCATCCGCGTGATGTACACCACCAACGGCTACGGCGCGGACATCGGCGGCGACTGGAACACCCAGAGCGACACCAGCCTCAGCGCCCTGTCCTTCAGCGAGGGCGTCCTGACTCCCAACTTCGCCTCAGACAAGACCGCCTACACCCTGACCCTGCCCCAAGGCGTCACCGGCATCCGGATGACGGCCACCGCCTCCAACAAGAACAACCAGGTGTATCTCACCGCCGACGGCACCGACTACCGCCGGGTGGAGACCGTGCCCGTCCATAACGGCACCGTCCTGACCATCCGCTGCGGCGACAAGGCGGCGGCCACCGAGTGGTCCCCCGCCATCACCCCCACCACCTACACCGTCACCGTGTCCCAGGAGGGTGACGCGCCCCAGGGCGACATGGACGTCTCCTTCAAGGGCCTGCACAATGCACAGCTGTCGGACATCAAGGTCTACTCCTATACCGATGGCGTGAAGGGTGACAAAAACCTGCTGGAGGGCGTGGACATTGAGCCCAATGGCTACGGCCTGATGTACAATACCAAGCTGCCCGTGGGCGACTATCTGGTGGAGGGCTACAACACCGAGGGCCAGTGCAACGGCACCCTGGTGCTGACCGTGAAGGCCAATCAGGAGAACGTGTTTACCCTGGTCCGGGCCTACGCCATCTATGCCACCAACGACAGCAGCAGCTGGGTGGAGGGCAAGGATTACACCATCGACGTCACCGTTACCGGCCCCGACGGCACGGACCTGCAGGCCAAGAGCGGCGCGTCCACCACCGATGGCAGCACCCACACCGCCTGCCTGTTTGTGGAGGGCGGCAGCCTGAAGATCACCCTGACCCCCATCGGCGACAAGGCGGCGGGCTATCTGCCTGTCACCACCACCATGACCAACAAGCAGACCGTGGGCTGCGGCGCCAAGAGCTTCTCTCTGACCATTCCCAAGGCCCTGGACATCACCGTCACCGCCCCCGCCGGCTCTACCCTGCGGATGGGCACCTTCAGCAGCTACTATAGCTATACCTTCCTGGAGCCCGTTTCCCAGGAGACCAAGGGCGACACCATGACCGCCTCCTTCCGCCTGCCGGATACCGGCAGTCAGCAGTTCCTGCTGGCCCAGAATCCCGACGGCGTCACCTACTGGACCTTCGGCAAATTCACCGGCGGCCAGGAGCTGGCTGTGACCCGGGACGACCTGCACCTGGATGACGATGTCACCGCCGCCTCCGTCAACCGCTTCGACAAGAATGTGTATGACCTGGGCAACATCTACCTGAACATCAACCGCCAGGGCTACCTGAACATGGATGCCGGCCAGACCTACGAGCTGAACGTGCTGCGTAACTGGCAGGCCATCGAGAGCTTCATGAACGGCCAGATCGCCCTGCCCGACGCGCACTATCGGGTGCTGAGCCTGGACGGCGGCGACAGCGACGTGGTGACCATCACCCCCGATGCCAACAACTCCTGCCTGGCCACCATGACCGCCAACCGCCCGGGCACCGCCATCGTCCAGGTGACCTATGACGCCATGACCTTCGTTCAGGGTATGGGCGGCAAGGACTTCAGCGCCATCTGGCCGGAGTTCACCGGCGTGTTCGTGGTGTCCGTGGGCGCTGATGGCTCCTCTATCCAGACCAACACCTTCATCGACCGTCCTACCGTGAACATCACCAAGGACGAGCAGAAGTATCTGGACGCCGAGCACGACATCCTGTTCTATGTGGGTACCCAGGGCGCCAGCTACAGCTTCACT
>ENA-USZK01000288-USZK01000288.1-human-gut-metagenome-genome-assembly--contig:-NODE-288-length-29054-cov-6.091797_pt1 | contig 29054 bp, 32 predicted proteins | sample MGYA00250043_ERZ773534 | MGnify/ENA primary metagenome ERZ773534 (study PRJEB29103, sample SAMN06112056) | human gut metagenome | biome: human gut; feature: ankylosing spondylitis patient; material... | reverse complement strand
TGCGCAGACGTTCCAAAACAATTGGGGCAAACAAGATAATTACCAGCACCAAAAAAAAGATCCACGTAGGATCAGTGATGGGAAAATCTATATTGAGATGAACCAAATCTAACAAATCTTTCATATATGAGGGGCTGTTCGGTTTAAATTTATGGACAAAAATACGAAAAAAGTTCCGTATTTCCCCTTTGGTATTCCAAAATGTTTTAATTTTGCGGTTCAAAGGATACAAGTAGAAGAAAAAACTATCTAACTAAAATACAGAAAGCAATACAATCACGGAATTTATTAACTTAAACAAGAAACATAAGAAATGAAAGTAGCAATTGTTGGTGCAAGCGGAGCCGTAGGACAGGAGTTCCTGCGTGTGCTCGATGAAAGAAACTTCCCGGTGGATGAACTGTTGTTGTTCGGATCGTCAAGAAGTGCCGGACGAAAATACACTTTTCGCGGAAAAGAAATCGAAGTAAAACTTCTGCAGCACAACGATGATTTCAAAGGAGTAGACATCGCCTTTACGTCAGCCGGTGCAGGAACTTCTAAGGAGTTTGCAGAAACCATCACTAAATACGGTGCAGTGATGATTGACAACTCCAGCGCTTTCCGTATGGAAAACGATATTCCTCTGGTAGTGCCTGAAGTCAACGCAGAAGACGCGCTGAACCGCCCGCGTGGCATCATTGCCAACCCTAACTGTACGACTATCCAGATGGTTGTAGCTCTGAAAGCTATTGAAAACCTGACTCATATCAAACGTGTACACGTATCTACTTACCAGGCTGCCAGTGGTGCCGGTGCAGCAGCTATGGACGAGCTTTACGAACAGTACCGTCAGGTATTGGCCGGAGAACCTGTCACTGTAGAGAAATTCGCTTATCAGCTGGCATTCAACCTGATTCCTCAGATTGACGTGTTCACAGACAACGGTTATACCAAAGAAGAAATGAAGATGTACAATGAAACACGTAAAATCATGCACTCAGATGTACAGGTTAGTGCAACTTGCGTACGTGTTCCTGCACTTCGTTCACACTCAGAAAGCATCTGGATTGAAACAGAACGTCCGGTATCTGTAGAAGAAGCCCGCGAAGCATTTGCCAACGGCGAAGGTCTGGTACTGATGGACAACCCGGAAAAGAAAGAATATCATATGGCGTTGTTCCTGGCTGGAAAAGACCCTGTATATGTAGGTCGTATCCGTAAAGACCTGGCTAACGAAAACGGTCTGACTTTCTGGATTGTAGGTGACCAGATTAAGAAAGGTGCCGCTCTGAATGCTGTTCAGATTGCTGAATACCTGATTAAAGTGAAGAATATCGGATAATTAGTTTATCGGTATTGACATAAAAAAGGCATTGCCTGTGAGTATTAAGCTCCAAGCAATGCTTTTTTATTTTTTCCTGCCTCAACTTCTAAATCAGCTTTCTCATCATTCGTCTTCCTTCATCGTAAAACGTACTTGTGAATAGTGTATGAAGCAAAAAGGGTTTCTATGTTTCCCTGCAGGGAAACGTACAGTTTCTTGCTGGGAAACATAGGTTTTCGCTACGGAAAACATACGGTTCAGAGAAGGGAAACGTAAAAAATGAAGTAAAATTCAGCCCTTAATACCAACTGTCTATGCAAAAAAGTTCTTACCATGCTTACCTTACAAGAAGAACAGCCCCTTAGAATACATTTATGGTCATCAGAATTTCCCATTGCCTATAACACTGAGAAATCCTGATGACCAATAATATTAGATACAGACTTAAAGCCGTCTCACAATTCTACCATTTCAAACGCTTCACGTTACCGTCTTTCAATACCACTTCAAACTGCTTTCTACTTTTGTCAAAGCAAATCTTGCTAACCGGATTCCAAACATCATCATCTTTTGAGCCACTTTTACTCCATAACTGTAGCGTAATATAGACTTTCTCTCCCTCACATCTGTCACTTGCGTCAATCACCACACTGTTCCGACTATCCGGATGCAGCCCTTCCGCATGGACAAACTCCATCTGCTTCCAACCTTCCCAAGTCGTCATACCCAAACGATAAACACCGTTATCAATTACATAAGTCTCCTTTCCATCCAATCGAATAACACTTTCACGCTCTGAGATTGACATTGCAAAACAGCTCGGACGGAAGAATAAAGAAGCCCTTTTCTTCTACCAAGCCGTCACGAGCTTCCTCAGCTTCGGCATCCGGCATTTTTGCATAGTCAAAAGCGTTGTTTCCGGCTTCCTGTTCACCGGAATTGACATAGCTTGTCAGGTTTTCGGAAATGTATCGATAAAACATCGTGCCAAGAACATAGTTCTTAAAATCCCAGCCGTCAACGGCACCACGAAGTTCATCAGCGATTGCCCATATCGCACGGTGCAGCTCGTCACGCTCCTGCTCTTTCTTTGTATCAATCATTGTTTCCGTTCTCCTTTTCGTTCGGTATAAATTCCAGAATATCGTCAACGCCGCAATCGAGGGCAAAACATAGCTTTTCAATGCTCTCCAATGAAACATATTGGTCTCTTCTAAGTCGGGTTAAAATGTTGGCACTAAAGCCTGCCTGTTCTGTCAATTCAGCCGTTGCAATACCACGGTCGATTAACAGATGAAATAGTTTTTTATACGTAACAGCCATAGTACCCTCCTGATTTAAGAATATCCTTGTCTATTGTATCACGATAATGTGAATTTTTCAAGCAGTCGGGATGAAATGTCGTGATTTAATCGTTTTGAAGCCGCAGAACCTTAAAAATGAGAAAATCGGTAGAAATACTCCTTGCTACGCAATAGCGGTCAAAACATCGAGTACAGCCCCGACGTTTTGACCGCATATCGCCCCTAAACGCTACATTATTTTGTTCGGCTCTGGAACCCGGTTTGCTTGGCGGTCTCGCTTGCTTTTCGTCTGCGTTCCTCGCTCATGGGCGGTTGCAGACGGATGGACAGCCGGGATTTGTCCAGCACATAGGAAACGCCGCCCTGCTCATGGGTCTTTTCCTGTTGGCAGAGGTCGGGGTACTTCTTGGCGAACAGCGCCAGCCGCTTTTTCAATCCGGCGTTGAAGGTGTAGATGCTTGCCGTGCCCTCGCCCTCGTTGAACAGAATGATGGTTTCCTTTTCATACTTCGTCAGTTTCGCCATAATCGTCCTCCATATCGTAGCTGCTGATTTCTGCCAGCCGCAAAGTCAGTTCCGCTTCATAATAGCCGTCCATTTCCATACGGAGTGTGCGGTAGAAGCGGCGATACCAGTCGTGCGCTTCCTCGGTACTCAACTTGATTGCAAGGTCGTTGAACAGCTCTCCGGCAACAGGGTCGGGTGTGATTGCCGCCAGCAGTTGCAAGTGGTCAACCGTTGCCCTGTGGTTGGGGCAACCGAAGGTGTAAAGGGCTTTCTTCTCGTTGATGTTCAATTTCATAGTGTTTTCCTCCTTGATTTTTGATAAATGAAAAGCGGCAGGGACTTCACAAGGAAATACCTGTCGCTTTTGCTGCGGTATGAAGTTAGCGGGTCTGGACTTGGAATATCAGCAGTAAATCAACTCACGCTTGATGATTTCCTCGGCTCGGCTGCGGATGGAGTTCATGGACTGCACCCATAACATCTGATTTTCCGCTTTCATAGCTTCGTCTACGCCCTCGGCTTCTGCCATCTGCTCAATGATAAGACTGCATCTTTCCGTTGCCTGCTCGTTCAGATCGGCAAGGTAGGTGTGCAGTTCACCTGAGAGGACAAGGGTCGAATAGAGGGCAGGGCAAAACTGTCTCAAATACGCCCTGTGAAGATTGCCCCACCTGCCAATGGGACGGTGTTCCTCCGGCAGCTTCCAGTCCGGCACATAGTAATCGCCTACGAGAATGTAGTCGATGCCGTTTTCGTGGATTCTTGGCTTCAATTCCTTCATGCTGGTACTTCCTCCTGTCTTGATTTCTTTTTGTGGTACTCATCTCTGCGCTTGGCAAGGGTGGCTTCATATCGCCGGATGGCTTCGGGATCTCCGGCTTCCGCATCGGCTTTCATTTTCTGATAATGGGGCTTGTTATCCCCTGCAATCGGGGAAACGCTGTGCGCAATAATTTCGTTATTGAAGGTATCCGGCAGCAATGTCCATTCCCATTGCTTTCCCATGCTTTTCAGAACGGTCATGTCAGATACAACGAGTTGAAGCGGGGCTTTTGCATTCCTCTGAATGAGCTGATGAAAAAGAAAACGGCGTGACTTTCGTCACGCCGCCCCTTGAAAACACAAGGTTTTCACCATTTTTTGATTTTACTGTTTTACGACAACCCGGTATTTTGTGAGTGTCTACTTTCAGTTTATAGGTGCAGCTTCTTTTGAAGCTGCACCTGATCTTTTTAAAATCTTTCGCTTGTCTGCCCAGAATCAGAACTCCGGAGTGCTGTTCACAGCTCTCTGGCTCTGCATGCGATAAGTCACCTTGGCCATCTTCCGGTTCTTTACGGAGCTGATGATGGTGGGGATTGCGCCGATCAGTGTGAAGGCATACAGCTTGATAAGCTCACCGGTATAAACGCCGCCGTCCAGAATTTCTTCGTCAATGAGGTAGGGGATAGCCCGATAGGAATCTGTCAGACTGGCCTCAAAATACTTGGCAACAGTAATGGCCCAATCCAGCCGATAGCCCACATAGGTCATTGCCAGCATCAGCACACAGGCAATCACAATTCCCTTGGTGGACAGACGCCCGCCCAGAAGCTCATATCCCTTCAGCGTGCAGACAGCCAGCACAATGCCAGACAAAGCCGCTACATAGCCCAGCTGTCCCAGCAGCACAATGCAGCCCACGCCCAGCAGGCATCCCAGTAGAGCGCCCACCACACCGGCCAGCACATTCTCCGGCTTGCCGGCAGATTCCTGCTGAATCTGTTCCTGATTATGGCCCAGCTGCTGATAGCAGCTGTCACACAGCAGGGACGGAACCCCTGCCATGATGCATGCATCCGTGTCCGCCGTCTGCCCGCAATTTTGGCAGCAGCTCTGGTAGCCGCCGGTGCGCAGGAGGGATACCACCTCGCCCGTGACCTGCTCCAGCTGGTCAATTTGCTTAAAGCTGCCGAATCGGGGCTTCAGGATAAATTCCACCCGGCTGCGGCGAATGGAGTAGTTTACAATCAGCTTGTTGCTCTTGACAAAAGCCTTGATTTCCGCCGCATCCGGCTCCTGTCCGCTGTGAGTCAGGGAAAAAACAAGAGAAACAAAATTCTGGTTGCTGGTGCTGCGCATCAGCATCATATGCAGGCCGCCCTGCATCCCAAAGAGAATGCCGCTCTGCGCGTCTGCTGTCAGGTGAAGCCGCTGGGCCACCTGATCCAGATAATTCTGCTGGGATTTACTCATGTTGAAAACTCTCCTTATCTTTCTGTGTTTCAGCCGCCGGACGCAGGCGGCAGACCGGTACACATAAGCTGGCCTCAATGAGCATAGCATAGAAACCATGTGTAGTCAAGTGCACGGCACCTCCAGCAGTTCCCGAAAGCCATCGAAATGATAGATAGGCTATTGTGTTTGTTCCGCACCAATAGTGCCCACAGATCTCACTTCGTTTTCACAAGAGATAGGGTCCGGCATTTTCTGTTCTTTTTCTCTTTTGCTTTACCGTGCCGTGTGGCATCTGTGGTTGTGTTTTCCCACACTGGCTGATGGAGATTTTGGGCACTTGGATTTTTTTGAGTTCGAGGTAACTCGTCGTTACATTTCTCGATGCTCTACAGCAGTCTTTTCGTTAGCATAGGTAGTTGCCCCGGTCTTAATTTTAAAAAACACAGCTCTATACACACGGTATAATCAGCGACCGAGTTTTATGTTTTTGTAATAAATATAAATGGCAGCACACTTGCATCTTCCGTGTGTTGGCCTTTAATACGCTCACCCTCCGATGACTGCCCATCTTGGCTGGCGAGAGCGTCAACTGGTACACCTGCATCATTGCCGAGTGTGTGGTGCTTATCTTTGCTGTGATTCTGATGAAATACTTCGAAAGAACCGACCTCGTGTTCAAATATCTGCAGTATTAAAAGGGAAGAAGTTATCCAATTATAGCTTTCTCTTTTAGATTAATTGTTTTAAACAAGATGGCGGCTAACCATACTCGTCGTCTTCAGACGTTTCTCTTTGTCTATTGCATCCCATTCCCTGCACTGCCCCTGCCAAAGAAAGCGGTTGACGATTTTCCTCACTTGGTCTATCATAGGCGTATGTAGATTACCACCTCGTTTAGATGATATCGACGCACATCTCCTGTGACCACAACACGTACCACATACGCTTCCGGGACACATGGTTACAACGGGAAAAAGAGGCCACAAGACCATTTACATTCCAGCCGAAAGCGCTGGAAATGTTTGAAAATCAATACAAATCAGAGCTTTTGATTCGTTCGCATCCGAGAGGTCGAGGGTTCGAATCCCTTCAGGTCCACCAAACAGGTATTGGACGAACACCTACTTTTTTGCAGGCGGCTTCGCCGTTAAATGTTCACTCTGATACAAACAGAAAACACCGCTTTAGATTAAGTTCTAAGGCGGTGTTTTGCTATACTCCAAAATCGGCACATTGGTGTTGTTTCCTGATTTTCTGTAAAATGAAAACACAATAAAACACAGGAGGAAAACACTATGGAAAAATCATTATTTGAACAGGTGGGTGGTACATATACTCAGGTTGGAGATTATCTGCTTCCAAACTTGACACTTACCGAAGAAGCACAGAAATCTATCGGCATTTGGGGACAACAACACGCACGGTACTTAAAACAGTACCACAAAGTCATCTATTATAACTATTTAACTTCAGGCAAATTAAATGCCTATCTTGCCGACATTGACGAACAAGCGGAAGAAATGTTTTCACGGCTGGTTAAAGATATGGCTGATAAGCAAGGTATCGATGAGAATCTTAAAGCCACTGATCAAATGGCGTGGGTCGGGAAAATGAACAATATCCGAAATGCCGCTATGGAGATTGTGAATGCAGAGTTAATATATTCTTAAGACGCAGCCCACAGATTCAAAACGAACCTGTGGGCGCTTCATTTTACTTATATTTTTATTATGGTTATCCACAACAAGTACCATTGACCGTATGTATTATATTATTTGGCTTCAAAATACGTGAATTGTCAATCGTGCGACCAGAAACTGTATTTGACACATATGTGTCTTTATTACTCAGCAGAGCATTTTCACTCACCATATAAATTTCCGTGTGATTTGTTTAACTTGATTGATTATTAGATATAAGTCTATGCGGACTCTATGCGGACTATATTTTTTGCTAAATAATTAAATCTCGCAGTTCCATTAATATTAAAACAAATTCATTTGACAATTTCGGCATGAATGTACTTCTCTCTCCTTTATAACATCATCGTCTCCAATTGTACCAAATAGTAGCGGAGATGTTGGATCGTGGAGTCCAAAGTTATTGCATACTGCCTTTTGACTGAAATTGGCATAACAATACAAGCAGCCATTTTTGCAGGTGTTATATGTTCCTATATCGATGCTTGCAAAACATCCACACTCAGTGCGTTGATTTTTGTCCTTATCAATATCAAGTGTATATTGCCCGATTCGTTCTAGGCGATCTTTATCAATACAATGGGCATGCTTAATTCCGAATTTATCAAGGTCAATTTTTTCTGCACAGGTATCGATGTAAATCCCATATTGTGCAGCAATTTCAGAGAACTGTGTTACAAGTTGTTCGATTTGGATTTCTGTCGGAACTTGGATGTTAAGAGGCGAAATATTTCTTTGCGTATTTCTATATAAGTCAATAAAACTGATCGTGCATTTTTCTGTATATCCGGCAAGCTTATCAGCGAGCATTCTGAAATATTTTACATGGTAATCCAATGTATATTTTTGATTGAAAAAAATCGGATCGTATCTCCACACTACTTTGTCCTTCCCGATTTTTTGGGATAGTTTTTGAAAAGTCGGAATTACTATATTGTTTTTTGACGGAATATTGGGCTCAACATCCACACTGTATGAATTCAGAGTAAATTGAAAATAGTAAATATATTGGTTGAGTTCATCCAATCTATTTAACATTGGTGTGGGATTCTTTGTCCAAAAAACTATCCCGTCAACTACATCGGGAGAAAGGGGTATTTTACTTATCTGATGGATATTCATAGGGTTTCTTACATAAACAAACCCATCTTTAAGTCTGTTAAAAAACCACTCCGAATAATATGTTGGAATATCTGTTCGTCGGCTGGCACTTATAATCATCTATTTCACCTCCAATATTAATTGTACGCTTTCACATTTTATTGCCGGCTTATATAATGTTTTTATTCTATCGGGAAGAATAAATTTATTTACATTTGATAGGTATCTTTTAGAGCACGGGAAGTACCCATTTTCTTTAAAATGTCTACGATACTCATTGATTATTGTAAGACCTTGTGCTTCAATTGAGTTGCGTAATAATGGAAAGTTGTCCCTGCCAATATGAATACTATCAGCATCATTAATGATTATTAGCATTGGTGAATCAGATGGTTTATAAGAAACAACTTGCTGTGCCAATTTATCAAACCACTCTACTAATCCTACTTGACCAATAATCGAATAAAAGAAAGAGATGAGATATTCAACAACAATAACATTGCATTTTTCAATTGTTTCTCTGTCAAAAAAGTCGAGGACATCGTATCCGCGATAAAATTCAACTGATTCTGCATTACTCTTTTCTTCTATGCAATTATGAATTTTTTCCCAACTTTCATTTATATCAAAGCCTTTATATTTTATTGCTTTCGGTAAATCAAAATAATCAAAGGCCATTAGATCTGGAGCTCCACCGCATCCTAATGAAAGAATATTGAAGTATGGATATCGACTTAAATCTACACATTCAAGAGCATAAATAATTTCAGAGCAGTATTTATACGAATATCTACATACATAATAGTCTAACAAATGCTCACAACTATAATCAGTCCTTATTCTGTTCTTGTGATAATGCAGATCATCAAGACAATTTTTACAATCCTGCTGACATAAATGATGCTTATGACATCCTGTACACTCATAAGACGAGTATTCATTATCGCAAAAATCCACAATTTCGTCAATCAGCATTATTTATCACTCCTTTGGCTTAAGCATCACCATTTTCACAGGTTCCGTATTTTGAACAGATAGTGTTCCTTTTGACAGATTGAGTAAAACTTCCAATTCACTCGGATTCATAGCAAGTCCCATTTCACTTAATTCGTCAACGAATTCTTTTTGTGTAAAAACTTTATTGTCAAGAAGAAGATCAACGGCATCTGAAAACAATGCCGGTTTTGCCGCTTTCATTGTATTATCAAGTGGCTCTGATTTCCGCCATCCCTTGTTTTGCATTATACGCATCATATACTGGTATTGACCTTGAGTGATAATGCCAAGATCGCAACTTCTGTAAAGCATTGCGGCAATAGACACTTTCCATTTGCGCTTAATCTGTTTGTAATAGTCTAAGTTTTGTGGCTCCAACTCTACATCAGCTGCAAACGATGTTTCGGGCATTAAGAAAGCAGCAGCAAATTCATTCGCTTCCTTTTCTTTTGCCTTAAATTCCTCACGTGTAAGAACTTCTTCATCTTCACTCCATTCATGCAAAAGAATATGTCCCAACTCATGCGCAATGTCAAAATTAATTCGAGAAGCAGACTCTTTGTTACTGGAAAGAGCGATCAGATAGACATCTGTCCCATTCACATCGACATATTGACTAAATGCGTCAATATCATCAGTATCAGTAGCGAAAGTAGTAACAACAATTCCGTTTTGCTCCACAGTACTCATAAGATTTTCTATTGGCTTATCTCCAAGTTTCCAATATTCTCGCAATACTTTTGCAACTTCGGTTGGTGAAAGAGTTTCTTCGTTCAGATCCGGCAAATTAAGTTCAGGAAATGTAACATATTCATTCAAAAAGGAATAGATAGCAGCAATGTGCTCCATCTTAATTTCTTGTGCCAGTCGGTACTTCTTACTTGTTTTCATAAGAGAACGGAAATAGGTTGCTCCTGTTTGAAGCTTCAAACGATTTTCCTGCGCAAAGTATTTATATGGGAAATTCAGAACATTTGAAATAGAAAGTATTTTATCAAAAGGAACATTTTCAATCTTTCCAGTTTCATATTGTGATATGGTCTGCTTGCTTACATTGATTTTTTGTGCCAATTCCTCAACTGTAAGCCCTCTATATTGACGTGCTGATTTCAGCCGATTACCATTAAATAATTTCATTATTATTACGCTCGCTTTCAAAATGGGGGATTATGCTTGTTTTTCTTTTTTCTTTTCCTTTAAGGCAACCAATCCTTTTTCTTTCAAACGATCAGTAGCTTTCGATTTCAGAGTGATTGTTGATTTGTTATGCTCCTGCTTAGCAGTCTCAATTTCGTTACTCATCACAGGCTTAGTCATATCAAGCCAGTTTTGTTGTTCTACAATATCCAAATCGCAATCCAAAATATAAGCTTGAAGAGAACTCAATGTTCCGTACTTGCTCGAAAAACAAACAAGAGCATGATGAAGTTCGTGATGCTCTATTGGGCAATCAAAACCTGAACACAAGTTGTCAAGAACTTTCATCAACTCAGTTCCGTTTTGCGACTCAGAGCTTGTTATATCATTTGAAAGTGTGAGCTGTTTATTGGTAGCTTGAAGTTCGTCGTTCAAGGCAATTAGCGAACGGATATATTGCGGCTGTTTTTCCGCTTTCAAATGTTTAATTGCCTCAAGGCGAGTATCCCTCATAAAAGAAATAAGTAATCCGCTTTCTACATCATAGAGCAATAACACAGTCCACATTCCTCGTACTGTTGTAGACCACTTGGCGCTGACATTATCATCGCCAAAAGCATTAATAAGGTTTCGGTATATTAAATCCCAGTTCAGGAAGGGACCGGACACATGTGTTTTAAGTCCCATATATGCATCCGCTTCTTGACGGTCTTCACAAAGTGCTTGGAATATGCATTCATAAATTTTTTGTTTAATGTCCTGAGAAATTTTGCCAAGAAAAATGTCCATATAAGCGTCTCCTTTATATCGGATTATTTGTCTATTATAATATCATAAAAATTAAATTTTGTCAAGTGCAACAAACAAATCAAAATAATATGTCTTGACTAAGAAAGAGAAATCTATTATAAGCTTATTGGAAACACTATTTTCCGTGGGTAGCTTGCCAAAGGAGGAGTCATAGCAGCACCCATTTGTTAGTGGGGGACAGAGGCACGCAAGGTATCTTAAACAGCACCACAAAATTTTGTATTATAACTTACTGACAAGTGGTAAACTGAACAGCTACCTCGCCGATATTGATGGGCAAGCAGAGAAGCTGTTTTCTCGGTTGATAACGGAACTTACCAAAAAAGAAGATGTAACCGAAGCACTAAAAGCTGAAAATCAAATGGAGTGGGTTCGACGGATGAATAGTATCCGTAGCGGAGTTGCTGAAATCATATATACCGACTTAATTGATATATAATCAACACTGAGAGAAGCTGAAAACTTACGATATTTTTTCAAAACAGTTGAATAGAATACAAAAAATCCTATACATAAGGCAAGGCCCTTCGTATCGAGAAAATGATACGGAGGGCCTCTTTTGGCTTATTGTACTTTCAAAAATCCGGATTCAAAGGCATCGGGGAAAATAAAGCGCTTCTCACCCTGTTCAAAGCGGACGGTCACATATCCCCTGCTCAACTCGATCACCTTGCCGATGCCGAACTTAGCGTGAGCCGCAGCGCTTCCAACGGCAACGCCGGAAACATCGACCTTCGGTTTTTCGGGCTGCTGGGGCTTTGCGGGAACGATCGGAGATTTCACGCCGAAAGCAGCAGTGACAAAATCCGGCTTAGCCGGTGGCGTCCGAGTTGGAACGGGGGCTTTGGGCGGCTCCGGATCCTCGTTCTCTTCCGGAACATCGGCTTCGTCGATTTCCGGCGCATTCATCGTAGACTGCTGGTTATAGAACAGCAGCTCGTACTCCTTGCGCTTCACGACGGTATCCCAGCCGCCGACATCCTCGTTTTCGTGCTTGTCCAGGCCGGTGTAGGACAGGCTGGAATCCTCATAGCGCTTGAATTTAAAGATGGCATCATTCATCAGGCTGGCGTTAAATACATTCAGCTCCACCAACAGATTAAAATCCTTCACATCCAGACCCGTCACTTTCTTGAAAAGTCCCGGCTCCAGCTGCGTGATCACATCCTTCAGAGAGCGCTCCCGGTAATCCGTCAGATACATAAAGATCGGCACACGGGTGGCAAACTTGATGAGCTTCTCCTGAATCTGCTTCCGCATGGATTTGTATTCTTTTTCTTCCTCGGAGATTTCCTTTTTCTCCTCCTTGGTGAGCTCCTTGCCCTTTTCCTTCTTGGCCTTTTTCACGCTCTCCGATTTGTTGATGATGGTCTCAATATCCGAGTTCAGGCTGCGGAACCCCTCAATTTTCATCAGGGCCTCCATGGCCTCTTTGTTTGCCATTAGTCGCCGGAGCGTATCATTGTCCACATTGACCAGCAATGCGGATTCCCAGCGCTTGGCCAGCAGCGTGGCCGAGGTACCGGCCATGGCGATATCCAGAATATCCTGAGCGTCGATCTGCTTCATGCTGCTGCCGTCGTAGGCCAGTACAGGCAGGAAGTTGATGAATTCCGCCACCTTCTTTTCCGGGTTGCTTTCGTTCACATTTAGGCGGCAGGAATAATCCGAGATTTGCTTGAGGGCGCGGTCCAGCGCAAAGTCAAAGACATAGCACTCATACTTTATGATCTGATCGGTGCCGGAGCCGGTACGCACCGTCCACGGAGACTGTACCCGGAACGCCGCTTGGAAATAGGTCTCCGGGCTTTTCAGATTCCGCAGCATAAAGATGCCCGTCCACGGTTTGACCGTGACGCCGGTGGTCAGCTTGCCGCAGGACAGCGTGATGGTCTTAGTGGTCAGCGGGTCACCCATGGATTTCTGCACCGGCTCCAGCGCATCCACGCCAATGCCCGCCTTGGTCCCGGCGCAGACATTGATGTGGTAATCGTGGTAAAAGCTGTTCTGCTTCTGCTGAAGCAGGTTATACATTGCATAGCAGCTGGCCACATTGGGCAGAAACCAGAAGGTGTGGGACAGCACATTCAGCAACCGGGTATCGGAAAACGGCATAGGCGGGCGCTTGTCCTGCCCCAACTTCATATCGTCCACGCTGGCGGGGAGATAGGAGCCACGAATCAGATCCAGCCACTTCTGCACCTCGTTCTCATAGACAAAGCGGGCGGTCTCCGGCTTACTTTTCTCGCCATATTTGGCGGAGAAAAATACATTCAAATCAAATTCGTCGAACTGTCCCTGCATGGCGATCTGTCGGATGCTGTCCGGGATACGGTAGGTCATCATCACCATCCGGGGCAGCGCTGCATAGGGGTTGTCCGCAGCCCCATCCCAGTTTTCCTTGGCCCGCTGCTCGTCGGAATAGGTCCAGTTGTAGATTTGATCCTCGATAAATTCGCCGCTGTTGATGGCGCGGAACGGCGTGCCGGACAGGAACAGATAGTGGGATGTGGTGATGGGCAGGAAGGTCTCGTTGTAGGCGTTGTCGGCCTCGTCCTTCTTGTACTTCTCCATATCGAAGTCGTAATCCTCGTCCTCGTTGTCCATTTCAAAGAGCTTTTTGGCATTGTCCCGCCACGCGCCGAAATGGTATTCGTCAAAGATCACGATGTCCCAGTTGGTGGTATGTACCCATTCGTTCTTTGCCTTGATGCCGCCGCTCTCGTTAGTGCCGAGATAGTCCTGAAAAGAGCCGAAACAGACGATGGGGCGGGACAGGTCGGCGTCCTCGTAGCGCATTCCTCCCCGACAGATGAATTGCCAGCCCTCAAAGTCCTTGTGGGTCATGAGATCTTCCTCCCACGCCGCCTCGACAGCGGGCTTGAAGGTCAGCACAAGCACCTTTTTCAGCCCCATTCGTTTGGCCAGCTCATAGGCGGCAAAGGTTTTGCCGAAGCGCATTTTGGCATTCCAGAGGAATTTCGGTGCACGGTCCGGCGCATCCTGCTTGCTGGAACGAAAATAGGCGATGGTCTTGTTGACGGCCTCCTCCTGCTCCGGGCGCATGGAAAAGGTGCGGGTGCGGTTCTCCTCGTTGAGGGTGTCGGTTTTCACCGCCAGCACCGCCGCTTCCAACTCATCCACCGTGCAGCGGAACCATTCACCGCCGACACCGGTGATTTTCCTGCGGCGGAGCATACGATGTACATCGTGGTCGGTAAAGCAGGAGCCGTCCTCCCGCATGGCGGAGCTGCGGTACAAGATCTCATAGGGGAGCTTGCCGTCCGGGCGCTTGGTGGGGTACTGTTGCGCCACACGCCTGTCCACATCTTTTTCGGTGTAGCCTACTTTCAGCAGGCCGTCATAATCCGGATTTAAGTCCCGGTAGGCATAGATCATCGGATGGACTGCCGGGCGTTGGGGAAAGAAATCCATTTGCGGCATTAGTCCTCGCCTCCGGTCAAGTCCATCGGTCGGATCATCGATTCAATAAAGGCGATTTCTTCATCGGTAAGACCATACTTGGCATAAAGCCTTCTATCGGGCCATTCCTCGGAAAAGTCCTCGTGCGGAACGAAACGGAAACTTTCTCTTGTGATGTTGACAGACGAAACAGCCTGCCTCAAAAGAAACCGTGCAAACTTTGTGTGTAGATATTTTTCAAAATTTTGTGCCTCTGTTTCGGTACCAAATACACCTATATCCAGATATGTTTCTGTGTTGATTTGTCCCGGCCCGATAAGGCGTGTATCGGTAATGACTTTGTAGCCATCTTTTGGGTCAACATCAAGTTCGCCATTACTAGGAACAAGACGCCCGATCAAAATTTTATAACTATCAATAATATCGGTATTTTTAGTCACATCTTTTCTAGAGACATACTGTGTTCCAACGCTTGTAATAATTTCAATATCGCCATTTTGATATTTCTCTCTGCCGCGATAGTTGGTGGCAAAACCAAACGGATTTCTGGGATAAGCGTAATCGCTATGCGGCCTTATGCCTGCTTTGAGAACTTTATGGACGATAGAAATTGCCAAATTTGAACGAATCAGTATTGGAAACTCGTTAAGCCTTCGTTCCATTTCTATAGTTAAATTTTTGTTGATGTTAGTGATAGAGCAGTTCCCCGCATTATCACGATCCCATAAGAAGTAGCATATACCGCCAGCTATGTTTACGCCATCAAAGCAATCTTTGCTGGATTCATAGTCGTACAGCTTCCTTATGTGATTATCATTTAACATAGACTCACGAAATTCATCTAACCCTTTTCCGCCAGCGTACCAACGAGCAGGGATTATCATAGAAAGATATTTTGGCTTGAGCTTAATAGCTTGCTGCACAAAAAATTGAAATATGGGCTTAGCACTAACGCCATTTCCCCCATCACTCAACTGATACGGCGGGTTACTGATGATCACATCGAACTTCATCTTAAAAATATCCTCCGGCTTGGTGGTATGGATCAGCTCATAGGCATGGGTTTCCAGCATTTCGTCCCGGTCGTACTGACTCTGGGCTGCACCGCAAAAGACGCATTTTCCGTTTTTCCAGCGGTGGGAAATCCGCTTATAGCGAATATTGCCCTCCGCATCGTCAAAGCGGGACACCGAATACACGCTGTTGGGGTACTTGCTGCAATACACACCACGACGGGAGAGCAGGCTGGTCAACTCGGTGATGGCGATACCGTAAAGCTGGTGATGAAAGATGTGGTCAATACGCTGTTGCAGGTCGGGGATAATGGGCTCCAATCCAGCCAGCAGCCGCTTGGCGATCTCCCGCAGAAAGACACCGCTTTTGCAGGCCGGGTCTAAAAACCTGGTATTTGGGTCCGAAAACAGCTCCTGTGGGAGCATATCCAGCATCGAATTTGCTACCTCCGGTGGCGTAAACACCTCGTCGTTGGACAGATTGGCAAGGCAGGACAACACATCCGGATTATAGATACCGGAGTAGAAATCATTGCTCATCTTCCCACACCCTCCTGTAGTGCGTCACATATTTCTTGAGAAACTCGCCCTCGTCGCTGGGCTTCTCGGCGGGTTCGTCCGCGTCGAACAGGGTCATCTGCTCCTCCCGCTTTTTGCGCTTTTTCTTGCCGAATAGGTCACGGGCCTCGTCACCGCCCCGCATCAGCCTGGCAAAGGTGTAGTCACTGCGCTGGAGCTGATAGCCGGTCACAAAGGCCCATTCGGAGAACACGATGGGATCCCCGGTATCCTGCTGATTTTCGTCCACGCACATCAGGCTCAGGGCGTTGCCGCAGACGATGTTGCGGGACAGAATAAACCGCACCGAGCGGCGGCAGTCCTCGCTAACTTCCTTTTTGCAGACGGCTTTGTACTCCTTGTCCCACATCCGATAAAGCCGTTCCCGGCATGCCTCGCAGTTGTCCTGCAGAATATCCACACCGTACAGGCTGCTGACGGCCAGAACGGAATACTTTTCGTAGTCCATCGGGAACTTCTTGTATTTCTTTTTTACAACAGCCAACTTCCGGGACAGGATCTCGGCAAGAAAATTTCCATCGCCGCAGGCAGGCTCCAGAAAGCGGCTGTCGATGCGCTCCGTCTCGGTTTTCACGAGGTCGCACATCGCCTTGACCTCCCGCTCGGCGGTAAACACCTCGCCGTGGTCCGCCACCCGCTGTTTGGATTTCACTTGCTTTGTCACGCTTTTGATCCCCCCGGAAACATAATCCCGATTATGTTGTAAACAGGGCAGCAAAAAAGACCTGCCACAGATCGGACAGGCCAAAAAGGGTATGAAAAAACAAGCCTTCTCTTATCGCTTCAAAAAGCGAGCCGGAAAGGCTTTCTTGTTGTGCTCGATTTTAGACAATTTTAGGGTTTTCACGCTTTTCGTCGATGCTTTCTTTACTTTTTCGCAGGTTGATGCTATAATGCAATATGTATAGGTATGCTTCTATCAAAATGGAACTACAACATAATCGGGATTCTGTTGCTTATAAAATTAGGTGCATATTCTCCATGCGGCGGCGGTGCTCCGTGCCGGTGGAAATGATATAGATGCGGGTCGTATCTATGCTTGAGTGACCGAGAATGTCGGCAAGCTTGGCAATGTCCTTTTCGATGCCGTAAAACACCCGGGCGAACAGGTGGCGCAGGTTGTGCGGAAATGCTTTTTGAGGGTTGACATCTGCATACGCGCATAGCGCCTTCATTTCCCTCCACAGGTTCGTCCGATTGACCGGCTTTCCCGTGCGGGTCACGAAAATTATTCCGCTTTCGATTCCTTGCTCCGCTGCATAGCGGAGCAATTTTTGCCTCAGCGCCTTCACAAGAAACACCGTCCGGGTCTTTGCCTTACAGCTTACCACCGCCTCGCCGCACCGCGCTGCCTCAATAGTGATAAATTGCAGCTCACTGACCCGGATGCCGGTGCCGCAGATGGTCTGCAAAATCAGACAGAGCCGTACATTGTGCTTTCGCATCGCTGCCCGGCAGAGCCGTGTGTATTCCGCTTTCGTCAGTTCCTTTTCTTCGGGGCAGTAAACCTGCTGCTGCAATTTCAGCGTTTTTACCTTCAGGTCGTGCCAGCCGAGAAAGGTGAATAGACAGTTGAGGCTGGCCAGCATAGAGTTTATGCTCCGCACGGCGTAAATTTTTTGCAGGTGCTTTTTGTACGCGATCACGGTTTCCTTTGTAATTTCTCCATCCGGTGCGTATGCCGCAAAGGCGCGGACATCCCGAGCATATTTTTCGACTGTTGAGGCACTCCGTTCCTCTAAGACAAGATGTTCCGTAAATTCGGCGATCTCCGCCGCTGTGAGTAATCGTCCCTTCATTGTGGATTTACCTCCGAGTATTTTCTCATTATTCTACCCGAAAAGTATGAAAATAAAATTGTCACCGTTTATTGTAAGAAAAACGGTGACAGGAATCGAATCTATGGATTTTCCTTCAGCCCCGGTGCGTTTCAGGTTTTCTGATCCGCACCGGGGCTTTTTGTTTTCTGCGCTTGTAGGGATTTTTATTGGACAGCAACTATGCTAAAATTATTTTTGAAAAGCAGGAACAATCGGTGTTTGCTTATGCCGTTAAAAAATAGAGGGCGCTGGCCCTCTGGAAAGGAGACGATAAAAATGCCAATTATGCTGACCAGAAAGGACGGCCCGCCTACGCCGTTCCGCAACGCAGAGTACATCCCGTTCTACTACTTCATCCCGAAAAGCATCCTGTCCCGCTGTGGGGCGGAGCTGAACGCCATCCCACGGAATCCGCAGGAGCTGTTTCACAACCGTGCCGCCTGTGAATTCGTGGAGAGCGACCTGTTCCGGCTGCTCATCATAGACGCCACCGCCTTTATGGTTTGGCCGTATATGGGCTTTCGGCGAGTATATGGAAATCTACTCCGGCTACGACCCGGCGTGGCGGTTTGCCCACTGCCCGGACTACTGGATTCAAGAGCTGACGGACGAAGGCATCTTGGCGTCCGCCGGCGAATTATTCAAAGGCTGCCACTCGGAATTGGGCTATGTACCGGAATGGCAGATCGACATCTATCTGCGCTACATCGTGCCCAATGTGATGAAAATGCACCGGATGGACGAGATCATCCAAGTTGCACGGGAGTACCCCTGCTTTGAGGACTTTGACTTCCGAAAGAGCAACCAGAAAACGGACTTCATCCGCAAATGGTATCACACCCGCACCAGGCACCCGATGATCTCACTGGAGGAATTTCAGGAGGCCTACGCCGACACCCACGGCGGACAGGAATACGAGGAGCCGGATCCGTCGCAGAATGTGGAGGAAACAGTGGTAGCACAGGCACTGGTGGATCAGTTCAAAGCTACGCTCAGCGAAAAGGATATGCAGATCCTTGAACTGCGTATGAGCGGCGACACGCTGGAGGAGATTGCCAAAAAGCTGGGCTACAAAAATCACAGCGGCGTGCTCAAGCGTATCCGCAAGATCGGGCAGGCTTATGAAGCCTACACCGGTGTGGACTACGGCTTTGAGAATGACAAGATCACAGGATAACACCTATCGGAAAACGGTAGGTGTTATTTTTATGCCCAAACGGAGGTGGAGATTATGAAATGGAGAATATACCCGTCCCAGCGAGGGCGGGTCAACAAACTGGTGCGCCGGCGATGCTGCTGCTATGACCACGGCAACTGCATCCTGCTGGATGACGGAGAGCCGCATCGCTGTGTGCAGATCATCAGCCGGAGCGGTATCTACTGCAACTATTTCCGCCGGGCGGTACTGCCGTCCGATAGTGAGTTATACGCACAAATTAGAGATCAGAATAAATGGGGAGGATAAGGAAATGAAAACGATCCACGACACAAAAATCATCGGCATCGACCACGGCTACGGGAATATGAAAACCGCCAATTGCTGCTTTCCCACCGGCATCACCGCCTATGACCACGAACCGCTGTTTACAGCAGATATGCTGGTCTACAACGGCAGGTATTATCTCACCGGCGAGGGGCACAAGGAATTTGCACCAGACAAGATCAAGGATGAGGACTATTATGTGCTGACCCTTGCGGCAATCGCCAAGGAGCTGAAAGCCGAAAATCTTACCGAGGCGCACATTGTGATTGCCGCCGGTCTGCCGCTGACCTAGACAAGCGGGCAAAAGGCAGATTTTAGAGCATATCTGATGAAGAACGCCGAGGTGGAATTTGTCTACAAAAAGACCGCTTACCATATCTATATCGACGATGTGCGCATCTATCCGCAGGGCTACGCCGCCATTGCGAGCTTCGCAACGACTCTTAAAGGCGTGAACCTGATTGCCGACATCGGCAACGGCACGATGAACACCCTGTATATGATCAACGGCAAACCGCAGCAGGGCAAAATGTTCACCGAAAAATTCGGGACTTACCAGTGTACGCTTGCAATTCGTGAGGCGTTTATGCAGAGAACACAGCGGGAGATCAACGACGCCATTATCGACGAGGTGTTGATCACCGGCACGGCAAATATTGCGCCTGCCGACCTGAAAATCATCAAGGGCGTTGCCGCCGAGTATGTGCGGGATATTTTCCGCAGGCTCCGTGAACACGGTTATGACGAAAGCACGATGACCTTGTATGTGACCGGTGGAGGCGGCTGCCTTGTGAAGAACTTTTATAAGTTCAGCGCCGACCGGGTGAAATTCGTCGAGGACATCTGCGCCGCCGCAAAGGGATATGAGTATCTGGCGGAGACGCAGATGAAGGCTGAGGCGAGGAAATGAGCAAATATCGTATCAATGTGCGGTTCGATTTGGACAAGCCAAAAGAGGCGAGCGCCGCACAGTATTTACAGGCGCTGGATAAATCCCGCAACGCTTTTATGGTAACGGTGGTCTTAAACGAAATGCAGCGGCAGACATCCGGGGTTTTGCTGGAGGACATTCGGCAGGTCATACGGGAGGAATTGCAGGAGGTGTCGTTTGTTGCGGCACCTCCTGTTTTTGAGCAGGTGCAACCGGAGCTGACCGAGGAGCAGCAAGCTGAAAACGAAAAGAGTGTGCTGGATGACCTTGAAATGTTCGGCTGAGCCAAAACGCCGATATGTGGCTCAAATTGCAGTATTTGAAGCAGAGCCAGTGCCACTTTGGCTCAGAAACAAGATGTATCCCAAGGGGCAAGAAAGCGACTTTCAGTATCGTGCAGCGCAGAGATACGCTGAAATCCCGGTATCTGACAGCCACTTTTCCTTATGCCCTGCGGGGTGCGTCTCACGGTATAGCAAGCAGGGACTTTGTGTGCCACAGAAGTCCCAATCACAGCCAGAATCGGCTGACTCTTTGGGGGCGCAGCCCCCAATCCCCCGAAAGGAGAGATGTGTATGGGGAAAGATGTTCGTATTGCCGTCCGTGTGACAGCAATAGAGAAAGAGAAGATTCAAGTAAAAGCCCGAAAATGCGGGCTGAGTACAACCGAATATGTGAAGCAAAGAGCGTTGGGGTACGAGCCGAAAGCGGTTCCGCCTGACGCTCTTTTTGCTTGCCTTGAAAAGCTGGGCGAGCTTGCGGATAAAGCCAGTTCGCCGGAGCTGGACGAGGAAATTTACACGGTGCTGAAGCAGATCACAGCAGAGTTTCTTCTTCCCGGAAAGGGGTGATGCGGTATGGCTGTGACAGGCTTTTGGCCTGTGTTCAAAAATCTGAAAGCCACGCTGGATTACGCCGACAATCCCGACAAGACCACCGCCCCGGAATATCTGGACGAGGATCTATACGCTGCCCTGCGCTACGCAGAGAACGGCGATAAGACCGACCGCAAAATGTTTGTGGGCGGCATTAACTGCTCGGCGCAGAACGCCTATGCCGAAATGATCGCCGTCCAGCGGCGATTCGGTCTGCGTGGAAAGGTGGTGGGCTACCACGGCATTCAGAGCTTTCGTGAGGGCGAGGTAACGCCGGAGCAGGCGTTCGCCATTGGCAAGGAGACAGCACGGCGGATGTGGGGCGACCGGTATCAGGTGCTGGTTACCGTTCACCTGAACACCGACAATGTGCATTGTCATTTTGTTGTGAACCCCGTGTCCTTCAAGGACGGCGCAAAGTTCAAAAACAAAATCGGCGACCACAAGGAGCTGCGTAAAATCTCCGATGAGATCTGCCGGGAACACGAGCTGTCTGTGCTGGAAAACAGCGAGTTTTACAGCACAGGCAAGAAAAAGGAGTATTGGGTTCACAAGGCCGGCAAGAAAACCCACCGGGACTATCTGCGGGAGGATGTGGAATACTGCCTGTCCTTTGCGAGCAGCCCAAGAGAATTTGAAAATCAGCTTTATGCGCTCGGGTATACGCTTGACCCTGTGCGCTTTTCAGTCAAGGCGAAGCATTGGGAGCGTGCCGTGCGGCTGGGCGGCATCGGCTTTTCCAAAGATCGTGTCAACGCACAGCTGCGGCAGAACGCCGAAAATCGGTATCGGCTATTCACCTTGGAATACCGACCGCCGTACAAGCCGAAGAAATTCCCACTGGAGGACGAGCTGCGAAATCTGGGCTTCTCCATTGAACACAGCTACGACACCGCCACCGTTTTTGTGGATACGCTTTTTTATCTCATTATAACGGTAATCCAAATCGTAGCCGAGCTTGCCGATGTAATGCTGCTGTCGCCGGATTTGCGGGCGGCGGAAAGGGACTTGAAAGAATTGGTTGCAGACTACCACTTTTTGCAGAAACACGACATCCACACGGTTGCCGATTTGCAAACAAATATTGAGCAGTCCAAGTCAGAGCTTTCTGCCTTGGAGCGTGAGCGCAGCGACCTCAGCAACCGCATCCGCCGCCCCAAGTCGCTGGAGGAACAGGCGCAAAACAAGGAACGCCGCAAGGCGGTATCCAAGCAGATGAAACCTGCTAGGGAGCGCCTGCGCCGTGCGGAGCGGATTTTAGAGAAATCCCCGCACCTGTATGAACTGTTAAAACAAGAGCACGAGCTGGAGAAAAAAGCCCGTGCAAGATACAAAGAAAGAGGGAGATAAAAATGAAGAATACGATGAAAAAGCCGGTGACAATTCCGGTTGAAAAATTGCGCCCCTTTGACGGACACCCGTTCAAGGTCAAGGACGATGACGAGATGAACACGCTGATCGAAAGCATACAGACACAAGGCGTTCTCTCGCCGCTGATCGTCCGACCGATTGAAAATACAGAGGAATATGAGGTCATAAGCGGCCACCGCCGCTTACACGCCGCACAAAAGGCAGGGATCGCCGAGGTCCCTGCCTTGATTTATGCCCTTGACCGGGATTCTGCCGCCATTGCGGTAGTAGACAGCAACCTCCACCGGGAGCATATTTTGCCCTCCGAAAAGGCGTTTGCGTATAAGCTGAAAATGGAGGCACTGTCCCATCAAGGCAAGCGGACAGATTTAACTTTGTCGCAAGTTGCGACAAGGTTGGATACCGCAACAGAAATCGGAAATTGCTCGGGCGAAAGCCGTGATACAGTTTATCGTTATATCCGCCTGACCTATCTCATCCCAGAGTTGCTTGAAAAGATGGATCAAGGCGAAATCGCCTTGTCCATCGGCGTGGAGCTTTCGTTTCTTGACGAATCCAGCCAGCAGGAGGTGCTGGAGCAGTGCGCCATCAACGACTGCACCCCGTCCTATTCGCAGGCGTGGCGGATGCACAAGGCCGATCGGGAGGGCGCATTGACCACGGCGGTTATTCAAACCGTTATGTCGGAGGAAAAAGCCAACCAGAAGACCCGCCTGAAAATACCAATGGAGCGCATCCGAAAGTACTTCCCGCAAAGCTATACCGCTGCCCAGATTGAGGACGCCGTGGTGAAGCTCTGCGAGCGGGACTACCGCCGACGAACCGACCGGGAGCGATAAGGAGGTGCGGCCTATGGGAGAATATCGCAAGATCGACTACACGCAGGTCGCACTGCCGGAGGAACTGCTTACCTCCTTTGCCAAGGCCATGCTCCCGGAGCTGCGTAAGTTTTACGCCAGCGACGAGGGCAAGGCCTATTTTGCAAAGTGGCTACTGAAGCACCCGGAATATGCGGCACATTCGACACCGGAGAGCGGATGACTATAATAAAAATCGGAGAGGAGGATTCTGTATGAATGTAGTCATTTACGCCCGCTTTTCCAGCCATAGCCAGACGGAGCAGTCCATTGAGGGACAGCTCAAGGTGTGCTATGAATATGCGGAGTCGAATCATTATACCGTTGTCGGAGAATATATTGACCGGGCCATCAGCGGCACCACGGACAACCGTGCCGAATTTCAGCGGATGATCTCCGACAGCGACAGGCACACCTTTGAGGGCGTTTTGGTATATCAGCTGGACCGCTTTGCTCGAAACCGCTATGACAGTGCCATCAACAAGGCGAAGCTGAAAAAGAACGGTGTCCGGGTGCTGTCTGCCAAGGAGAATATTGCGGACGACGCTTCCGGCATCTTGGTGGAGGGTGTTCTGGAAAGTATGGCGGAATATTATTCTGTGGAGCTTTCTCAGAAGATCCATCGGGGTATGGCCATCAATGCCGAAAAGTGCCTGTCTAACGGCAGCAACCCCGGCCTAGGATTCAAGGTCGATGCCGAGCGGCGGTTCTATGTGGATGAGGATGAAGCCGCCATTGTCCGTGAGATTTATGAGCGCTACGCCAGCGGCGAGACGAAAGCGGAGATCATCCGGGATCTGAAACGGCGCAGGGTCAAGACATCCCTCGGCAAGGAATTTAGTCCCAACAGTCTCAGTCACCTGCTCAGCAACAAGCGTTATATCGGCGTCTATCTTTACAAAGGAAAGGAAACACCCGGCGGGATGCCTCGCATTCTGAATGATGACCTATTTTACCGGGTGCAATCGATGATGAACAAAAACAAAAATGCGCCGGCTCGAACTCACGGCGAGGGCGAATACCTGCTGACCACAAAGCTGTTCTGCGGACACTGCAAGGAAATGATGGTGGGCTACGGCGGCACCAGCAAGACCGGCAGGCAATATCACTACTATATGTGCAAAAACGCCCGCAGGAAAAAGTGTGCCAAGAAAATCGTCAGCAAGTCCTACATCGAGGACCGTGTGGTCAACGAGTGTTTGAAAATGCTGACCGAGGAGAAAATCCGCATCATTGCCAAGAAGGTGGCTGAGGAGTGCGCCAAAAGCCCGGATAACCTTACCGCCAAGGCGCTGAAAAAGGCGATCCGAGAGGTGGATACGGCCATTGAGAATCTCTGGAAAGCCATTGAGCAGGGGCAGGCCGTGGAGATGCTGACGGAACGGCTCAACAAGCGCATGGCGGAAAAGGCGGAGCTGGAGGCGCAGCTCGCTATTGAGGAAAACAAGAAGATCACGCTGACGGAGGCACAGATTTTGGCCTTTCTGGACTATGTCTGCGAGATGCCCGCCGATGATGTGAATAAGCGCCGAGCCATCATCAACATCTTTGTTCATCCCGTCTACCTGTATGACGACCACTTTACCCTCATCATCAACGCCAGCAAGAAGCCGTTGAGCATTGACAATGTACCACTGGATGATATAGAAACGGCATTTGAAGGCGAAACCGGAGCTTCGGAGGGGTGTTCATCCTTGGGCACCCCTGCTCCACCACGAAAAGCTGTGAAATTTCATATTTCACAGCTTTTTTGCAACTTTTTGAGAAAATTTGTGTGGATGCGAACCGAGCGTTTCCGGCGAATTTTGGTATATTTGGGGGAATTCGCCCCCGAATGGTTCGCATCCGTGTTATGGGAGAGGGGACATTATGAACGAAAAGCAAATGCATCGAGATGCTACGCTCGAACAACTTGCGAAAACCGTTGCATCACTCCAGTCATTTAATTACGATACCTTTGACGCAGCACGAGAATCAGTCAACATAGACGGAGCCGAGCATGTGTTCGACAAACTGTCTCTCTGCGGGTATGCGCACAATTTGAGCGCACGCGATTACCGCACTTTTGGCGAATATTTGTGTCAGTTTTTGGAAGAAGATAGATCGTCCGATGATATGAAAGCTCGAGAAGAATATGCGGTTCTATTCGACTTGTCCTCGCACTATAAGGAACTCAGGAGCACGAAAATTCTTAAAATTGAGCGGCCGGATTTCGTGCTCGGAAATTCCGGTGAAATTGGCATGGAAGTTACACGACTGACAACCGAAAGCGAGGCTGTCATGCGGAGAATCTCAAAAGAAAATTTTGGGAAAGGACGCACTGCGGCGGATATTCGGGAAAATGCGAAAAAAGTACATGGCGGAAAAGCTGAAAACTACTCATACTTCGATTTGGGCGAAGCGGTGGCGGTTGGAGAGAGCCTCGTCGACCTTTCGGAGAGATACAAAATGTACTCCGAAAGAATTGTGAATAAGTACCACAAATACAAAGAGTTATTCTGCAAGTATAAGAAGTTTATTGTTCTCTGCAATGCGGTCGGATCGTTCTGCTTGACATCCAAAGAGATATCGGAGGAAATACTTGCCCTCGCCAAAGAAACTGAACCCAATTTGGGAGGATTCACGCTGTGCATACTTCGGACAGATTCGGATGGTAAGAGCGAGGTGGATTCATTCTGCCTATAGAATCGCATAACACGACATAAATATGGGGGCAGAGCGTCGGCTTGTTGGTTTCGTAGAACCATCGAACCGGCGCTTTTGCATTCAAAAAGACCTGCAAAATATGACGTTGAGGTCAAAAGGCCCTTTTCATCGGTATGCCAACAAAATAGAAAGCGACCATTTCCATCAACGACGGAAAATAGTCGAATAAGCTTGGGTTTGATAATGCTTTTCAATGACCATGTCAGGTCAATAGTGGATTATGAGGTCGACAATACAAGCTCCTCTGTTGCCGGAGCAGCTTTTCAGCCCGGAGCAGATGACAGAGGTCTACCGACGCTGTGCCGACTCTGTAGACAGCGACTTTTTCGGCCTCACAGCTGAACAGGAAAAGAATATCTGGAGCGTCCAGCAGCAGATTAAGGATTGTGTGCCGGATTTAGGCGAACGTATCCGACAGCAGGAAGACGCGATGGAGCAGACAATGTAATATCGACTGACAAGGGACGGAGTTTGAAAGATCAAACTTCGCCCCTTTTTGCACTTTATGGACAAGGAGGAAAACATGAGCGATGGGATCAGACAAAGCGTAGACAAACGCACCTGCACGGCGTTTGTGCCGATGCCGCCGGAGACGGTCCATTCAAAGCTGCTGTTCTGCGAGGCGACGGTGCGCCCATAGTAGCTGGCGACGGCCGCGAGGCTGGTCGAGCTGCCGCCGGGGACGGTCGCCTCCGTGAAGGAGACGTTGGAATCGGCCTTCTTGAGCGAAAGCTCCGTGATCGTATCGAGGACCGGAAGCTGGACGCGGGCGCTCAGATCGCCGGAGACGGCGGAGACGGTGACATAGCCGCTTGCGTCGTCGTCCACGGTCAGCACGCCCTTCGCGCTGATCTCGCCGCCGTCCGCGCCGAAGGCGACCTCGTCGGGAAGCTCGGCGGGCATATAGTTACGGTCGGCAGCCTTTACGGTCATATTGAGCTTTGCGCCGGGAAGCACAGCCTGCGCGCCGTAGGGATACAGGCAGAGCATATCCGCATCCTCGGAGCGGGTCGTCTCCCGCACGAGAAAGATGAAGTTTGCGCAGGCGCGCAGCGCGCCGTCCTCGGGCTGGTTGACGGTCGTGCCGGAGGCGTAGCCCGGATAGATCGCGCCAAGAGAGGTCGAGCCGCCGCCGTCAAGATTCAGCGCCGTGACGCAGCCAAGCTCCGCCATGCGGTCGGCCAGCTCCGCAAGATTCATGCCGGAGGAGCTTTTGCCGCCGTCCACGGTGTAGAGGACGAGGCCGCCGTTCTGGTCGATGCCGACAGCGGTGCGGGCGGCGCTCTTCTTTTCAGAGTCCAGCGTGAATTCCTCGCACGGAATGCCGCGGTCAACCAGCAGCTCGCTGCCGGAGCAGGCATACTGCACCCGCGTCCATTCCGGCGCACAGGAGGTGGTGACGACCACGCGGTCGCCGGACTTCAGCGCCTTCACATTGTCCAGCGCGGTGGGATAGATGCTCGCCTCCGAGATGGCCAGCACGAACGAGCCGTCGGGAATGGTGCAGGAGGCGGTCGCGGAGGCCGTCTTGACGACCTCCAGCTCGATGGAGCCGTTCAGCGGAAGCGCCGCGTCGGCACCGTTGACCGGCTCGAGCAGGACGTTGTAGGCAGAGACCTTGTTCTTGGTCTTGCTGTCATAGTCACGGGAATACAGGCCGATGCCGTTGGAATCGTTCAGACGCTTGTTGTAGAAGATCGAGGTCTGATAGCCGTCGGACAGGCGGACGTTGATGGAAAGCTCGGGGCTGCCGATGATCGCGCTCCCGTCCGCATAGAAGCCGACGGAGGGCATGTCGGTGCTGGCGCTGCGCAGCACGCCGTCCGTGACCAGCAGGCCGTAGGGAAGGCCGGTCTCTGTTTCAAAGAAGGAGGCGTTGATGCCCGCGACGATGCTCAGACCGTCCTCCGAGAGCTTTTTGGCGATCTGGCTGATGGTGCTTGCGCCGTAGATCTCCTTGCCGTAGGCGATGATCGGCTGCACGTCGCGGTCCTTCGTGTAGCGCACATAGTTTTCCTGCGCGCCGGAAAGGCCCTTCGTCGTAGAGATCAGCTGCGTGCCGCTGTAGAGGCGTGTGGTGTCGGCAAGGTCGATGCTCTCGCTGAATACGCTCTGATCCAACGCAGCAAAGACGCTTCCCGCGAGCAGGCAGACTGCCAGAAGCAGCGCCGGAAGAATATGTAGGATCCGTTTCATAATTTGACTCCTTTGGTCGAAATACAGATTTCTGACTACCATGTTAACATAATTGTGTCAGATTGTAAATGTTTTTTCCTTCCTGTCAAGCTTTTTGCTTGACAGATGGCGGAAAATCGTGTATGCTATACAGGCTGTAAAGGGAAAAACCTTGCCGGCAGAGGAGGGCGCATGAAACAGGACGCATATGCCATGACTCTGCTGTTTGATTATTACGGCGAGCTTCTGACCGAGAAGCAGAAGACCTGCTTCGACCTGTATTACAATCAGGATCTTTCGCTCAGCGAGATCGCCGAGGAGGCCGGGATCACCCGGCAGGGCGTACACGATACACTGGCGCGCGCGGAAAGCGTCCTCCGGAACATGGAGGACAAGACGGGCTGCATCGCCCGGGCTGAGAGAACGCAGGCGGCGCTCCGGGAGATCTGCGCATCGGCGCAGGCGCTGCTTTCGGTGCCGGAGGCGTCGGCGCAGGCCAGAAAAATTCTCTCCGCCGCGGAAAAAATAAAGGAGTAAGCGAATGGCATTCGAAGGTCTTACCGAAAAACTGTCCGCCGCCTTCAAAAAGCTGCGCGGCAAGGGACGGCTGAGCGAAGCGGACGTCAAGGAGTCCATGCGGGAGATCCGTCTGGCGCTTCTGGAGGCTTTGTCAAACGTACACGTGCAACTTTACGCATTGCTGAATTAGGCTTCTTAGGAGTTGTTGTATAAACACGAACACA
>ENA-USZK01000286-USZK01000286.1-human-gut-metagenome-genome-assembly--contig:-NODE-286-length-29201-cov-6.047075_pt1 | contig 29201 bp, 31 predicted proteins | sample MGYA00250043_ERZ773534 | MGnify/ENA primary metagenome ERZ773534 (study PRJEB29103, sample SAMN06112056) | human gut metagenome | biome: human gut; feature: ankylosing spondylitis patient; material... | reverse complement strand
AACAATTCGCAGAATAGAGAGAACCCCAAACCGATGGTATACTGATACTGTCGGTTTGGAGTTCTGTTCTGCAAATAGAAAGAGACAGGAGGAAAACAAAATGGTAGCAGGACATTTGACTTTGAAAAACGGCAAGTATTATGCCGTGTTGAACTACAAAAACGCCGGAGGGCAGCGAAAAACGAAATGGATCTCGCTGGGGCTTTCCGAAAAGGGAAATAAGCGCAAAGCCGAGTCAGAACTGGCAAGGCTCCGAGCGGAATTTGAGCCGCCCAAAGAAGTGGGCGACCTGAGCAGTGATATGCTGTTCGCCGACTATCTGCTGGAATGGCTGGAGATCGCCAAGGGAAGGCTGGCCCACGCAACCTACGGTGCCTATCAAGGACTGCTGAAAAGCACCATCGTCCCTTATTTTCGCAAGAAGAAATTGACACTGCGGGAACTGGAAGCCCGACATTTGCAGATGTTTTATTCTGAAATGCTCAGGCGGGTCACGCCCAATACCGTTATCCATTATCACGCCGTCATTCACTCGGCACTGAAATATGCAGTCAAGACCGATATGCTGATCCAGAATGTGGCGGACAAGGTGGACCGGCCCAGAAAGAACAGCTTTCAGCCGGTCTTTCTCTCGGCGGACGAGATGCAGAAGATGTTTGAAGCCCTTCGGGGAACCAAGCTGGAGCTGCCGGTGCTGGTGGCTGCCTTTTACGGACTTCGCCGTGGCGAGGTGGTGGGCTTGAAATGGGATGCCATCGACTTTGAGCAGGGCACCATTTCCGTAAAGCGCACCGTGACCTCAACGATCATCGACGGCAAGTATCAGGAGTTCGAGAAGCAATCCGCCAAGACCAAGTCCAGTCTGCGCACCCTGCCGCTCATCGGCAGCTTCCGGGAATACTTTATGCAGGTGAAAGAGGCACAGGAGCTGAACAAGCAGGTCTGCGGCAACTGCTACAACTATGAATACGACGGCTTTGTATTCGTGGACGAGCTGGGGGAGCGGATGCGGGTGGAGTACCTGACCAACGCATTTCCAAAATTTCTGGAGAGCCACGGCCTGCGCAGGATGCGCTTTCACGATCTGCGTCACAGCTGCGCCAGTTTGCTGCTGGCCAACGGCGTCCCCCTCAAACACATTCAGGAGTGGTTGGGGCACAGCGACTTTACCACCACGGCGAACATCTACGCCCACTTGGATTACAAGTCTAAAATCACCTCGGCACAGGCGATGGAGACAGGGCTTGCCCTGCCGGAGGGCGGCGACTTCAGCAGCCGCTGGAGTTCGATCAGTGCCGGGGAGAACAGCTGATTTTCTCCCCTGAAAACCGAAAATCGTGCGGGCTTTGCCCTTTAGGCAAAAATTAAAAAGCCTGTAAACGGGCTTGTTTACAGGCTTTTTGTGGCGGAGAGTTAGGGATTCGAACCCTAGAGACCTTTCGGTCTACAGCATTTCGAGTGTTGTAAGACTTTGGCAGATTCACGTCTGGAGCAGGCCGTTATGGGCCGCTTTGTTAAGAGGCAGAAACGCAGACGCCGCAAGGGGTTGCGGACATTCCGACCCGTATCGGCCAGAGGCGATTCGAACCGCCCCAAAGTTCAAATAAAACCGCGTTCTTGCGTAAAAAGCCTCTGTTCTTGCGCGTTTGCAAGAAGTCAGGCAAGAAAACAGAGACCCCGACAGCACCGATAAAGCACCCTTTCGGATCGTAAAAAAGGAAAGGAGCTTCGTCATGACATACGATGCAAAGGAACTCGCCCAATACCCAGAGATCATGAACAAGGAGCAGATGCGCAAGGTCTGCCACATCAGCAAGCGGACGGCGCACTATCTGCTGCAGTTCAATCTGATCCCCCACGTCTGCACCGGGAAGAAAACCCGCTGCTACGCCATCAAGAAAAAAGACGTCATCGATTTTATGATCAACCGGGAGGTCAACCCCAGCCGGTACATCGTACCCACCAGCTGGTACAAATACGGAAACGAGGACGTGAAGCCCTACAAGATCCGCATTCAGCCGCCCCTCCCCAACGACCCGCAGAAGACGCGGCGCTACTATGAAAGCAAGCTCGCCTCCTACCCGGACGTGATCGACGTGTCCTCCATCGTGGAGTTTACCGGCTACAACCGTCACACGGTCTGCGAGTGGATTCGCTTCGGCAAGCTCCGCGCCTTGGCGCTGCAGCACAAGTATATGATCCCGAAGTGCTACCTGATCGACTGGCTTTCCACGGACGAGCACAACGCGACCCTCCGTAAGTCCCGCCGCCATGTTGACCGGCTCTGGGAGCTGCAGAAATGGAGTGACGGACAATGAGGGGAAATATCATCGAGGAGTTGTATTACGGCAATATCGACCCGCAGGATCGCGGCTACAGCCCCAAGAGTCCTGTGAAGAAGGCGTCTGACTCGCTGAACGACCTGGAGGAAAAGCTCACCGAGCAGCTCGCCGGTGAAAACAAGGCGCTGTTCCTCCGCTTCTGCAGCGCCTACGCCGAGTTCATGGGCGAATGCGAGCTGGACACCTTCATCACCGGCTTCCGTCTCGGCGCGCGGTTTATGATGGATACCTTCTTGAGCGATGACGCCCTTCTTGAAAGCTTTCTGGATATGTAGGATCAGTGAGGAAATTTGAAAAGCGTGATCTTACGTCCTGTTTTTCTATTGAAAAGTGTAATTCACTGCTTCTGCGACTGAAAATTCGCCGAATATTCACCGAAAATTCGCTTTATTCGCTCTTCAAGGGTGAATAAAGCGAATTTTTCGAGAAATCTGACTGAACGATAGTTTTATAATATCCCCAGTTACCGCCCGAAGAAGAATCTACCATCGGCGTGTGGGCCCAACGGAGACTGCGCTACCTTCGGGAGCATCGGCCGATTCTCTATGCCAATCTGAAAACCAGCGGTAAGTTACGCTCCCACCTTGCCGACGTCGAAGAACGTTAGTCAAGGACTGTGCTGCCTCCGAAGGCATCACCGAGCAACTCAAGGCGGAGAAGCCTATGGAGTGGGTGCAGAGAATGAATAATATCAAGGTCAGGGCAAGGGAGATCATCAATAATGACCTGATCTATGCATAACAGACATACGGCGGCGGGGGGCAATCCCTGCCGCCGTTTTTTGTTTATTGGTGTTGCATATCTTCTGTAATTTTGATTTCTCCAGACACTACTTTTGGCGAATTCTTGGACGTTATCGTGTATGGCATAACCGTGAAAGGAGCTTTAATAAAAATAACCGAAGGGAAAGCGATTATCGTATTATGCTTAATGTAATCAAATTTGATTTTTACAATGTATTCTTCTCCTTCGCCAAAGCAAGAATAAGAGAATACATCAGCAAGTTCACTTTCAAAATCGTCATTATAATTCGGGACATATCCCGGGAAAACAGAAGACGTAGAAACACGAGGAGAGAACCGGCGACTTGTTACAATAGATGAGTCGTAATGTGAATACGTTGATGTACTACATATGCCGAAAAGTTCGCTCATATCGCAATCATTCAGCAGGTAACCCATTTTGTCATTATCAAACTTGGGAAACTCACTTATTGGCAACAAACTATTCTTTGGAATCCTGAGAGAAATCTCTATATCTTCATCTATGTCGGTTCCGCAATTTTGAAGGGCAAGTTTCAAACACTTCTTATCATCAAATGCTTTTTCGACAGGCGCCCATTCCAATGCTTTCGAAATTGTTTCCAAAAGTTCCTGAATGGTATCGTATTTCTCTTTTTCTGCGTCTGTTCCACTAAACGAATAGCCGCCCATTATACCTGTTGGTATACTACTCTGTGATAGATTTCCAAGGATGAAAAAGTCTTCGGTAATATTGATGCCTAAGTGATCAGCCATGGAACAAATTATCTTTCGATCACCTTCGTCAATTTCTACGGGCTTATTAAACGCTAAGGTGTATCTTACAATTTTTTCCGGCATTTCAATACGTTTCTCTAAGTTTCTGGCAGAAATATCAGCATATAGCGTCCGTATTTTTTCCAAGTACTTACTGATAGTCATATCAGTATTTGGAATGAAGCTAATTATGGGGGCTACATCACTGATGTGTTGAGTTTGGTCAATACCGACGATCTTCAATTCAGAATGACGCTCGCCTTTAACTTCTGCAACTCTCTTTTCGCTTAAAAAGAATTGGGATAAATGTGCAAAAAACAGCGTTTTGAATTCTTCGTCCGATGAATATGTAAAGTAGATACCTCTATCTTTATATTTTTCACGAAACGCCTGAACCTTCTTATAGCTTTCCTCGTTCATTTGAGACGGAGAAAGAGGCTTGTCCGAGAAATACATAAATACCTGTTTCCCGGAAGACAGCATAATTTCTACCTCTTCCTCTGTGCCGGAGCCATATTCATCGGTGGGGGTTCCAAAGCGTGTCCACAGAATTGCAACTGCTGCATCACAATCATTTACAAATTGCTCATTTAACAGCGCCTGCGGTTTTCCACCTGACTGAGCATAGGAGCTTTTTCTCCAATGCTTGGTTACAATCTCAATTCCCAAAGCGTCAGAGTATAGCGTATTAAACTGCGTAACGCATTCTTCAACACAGTTTATTTCTTCTTTGATGTCTCCAGGACATGATATTAAGAGACTATATTGTATTACACTTTTTGGCATAGACCCACCACCTAAGTTCAATCAGTTGATTCCGGGATACCAAAGAAATTTCGTATCCTTTTTAGCAGCTGCGACCGCAATTCTACAATATTTGTAAATCTAAGTAGATCATGCATTGAAATATTCGATCCGATTTCTTCTTTTGGATCAATACCATCACGTATTTGATATATTAATAATACTTTTTTCCCAATGCCTTGCGCATATCCAATTTCATGATGGACATTTTTGTTTCCATAAGATAAATCTGCAATCACGAGAGTGGCTTCTCTAATACCATCAATAATACGGTGGTATATTTCATCTGAATAGCCATCCTCGTGTTCATCAACTTTTATTATTTTCAAATCAATGTTATTTTCTCGTTTCAGGATTTCTTTTACATCCTTAACCGTTTGATATGTATTTACGGTTTCCTCTCCAAATTTCATAGACATAAATACAGATTTAGGAGAATTCTCAAATACCTTATCATAGATACTGATCAGGTCATGCATGTGAATATTAGGTGCATCCGCAATGCAGTTTTCTTTTATCCAACAAATAAACCTGTGGTACTTGTTTTGATCAGTTAGTTTGTAAAAGGAGAGGGCGCCGATAACGGCGATGTTTTGTGGCAAACTGTGTAATTGTGCCTCCCTCAACGCATGGTCAATTTCTGGTAATTGCCCTGAAAACATATCAAAAGCAATATCGGCTTTAGGCAGGTAGCCACTGTTAAGCAAAGAATCAAAAGTTTCCTTCAGGAAAGTGTACTTTTCCTGCTGAATTAGCAAATTAATAAAGGGATACTCTGAAAAATTGATGTTTTTTGCTGCAACTCTTGCCAAATAATAAGCCCATCCAAAAGAAGGGTCTGTTTTCAAAACCTCATTTGAGAAAGCGTTTTCACTGGTTAAGATTACTTTTAAGTTTTCTTCAAGTTTAAGCGGGATTTGTTTCGAGTTTATATTGTGAAAAATGGCACGCGAGTATTGACTCTCCTCGTCTGTATTACGGCACAAAACCAAACAAAATGGGACCTTGAAACTACTTGTTACTTCGTCCGCTGCACTCAATCTATGATTACCATCAACCCTGTTCAATTGAACGATTGATTCATCAAATGCAAAATGCGCAACCCTATTCTTATCTCCTGCTTCATGATTGAAGATAGAGATGTTTATATTTCCAAGGTTTTCTTTCCACGATCCGAATGTGCGGACGGTTTCAAAAAAACGTTCGACATCAGCATAGTTGTTATTTGATAAGAGGGAAACAGAAAGAACCACTTCAGGGAAAAAACGATACAACCCTCTATTTAGGAATTCGGCCATTTCACCTTTATGTTCTTCGATGAGTGACCTTTGCACATCAGGGTTTTCTTTTGAAACTCTGGATAGTGTTTTATAATCGGCAAACCCTCGAAGACATAGAAATCCTCCCATTGAGTATTCTAATATCCCACTCAGCTTAACCATAGTTTTTTCCTCTCTCTTATTCTTTAATCTTGGAATACTTCAACGCATCGTCGATAGCATACATGAGCATACTAGCTGTAGTAAGGCGGCGGTATGCCTCTTCAGCAGACAATATCTCGCTATTAGAATGAGCTTTCGGATTGCGGAGAGCAGACATTGCTCCTGCGAGCATTTGCATATAGCCCTTTTGCTTGTTATATCCGGTTTCCGTGCTTCGGTCGCAAAACTCTATAAGCGGGTTATTAGTTGAGAAAACGGTAGTCATGGCTGTGTCCCCGTCTGGAACCTTGCTTCCGGGATTCACAATCGAAAACAGGTTTTTAACACGCGCATTAATTTCAATGAAAGCATCCTCTGCCGCGTTTGCGAAATGACCGTCCTCAAACAGTTTCTTTGAAGATTTCTGTATTAGTGGATGTATGTAGGACCAAATCTCAGCAGTTGTTTGCTCCTCTGCAGATGGTTCCTGACCTTTGGCCGAAAGGTAATCCAGGCCGAATAGTATTTCCCCGATAGCATATGGATTGATGAACGTTTGCCCGAATTGGTTAGTACCAAACAGAATGTCCTTTGCTGCGAGCAGCTGTCGAGCAATCTGAGGATCATTCGCTTTGCACTCATTCGCTATTGCGATGGTGCTCTCACGAATACCGGCAACATCAACAGCAGTGAATTGCATGTTCAGCACATTGGGCGTATTTGCAATTTGTCGAAACCGGTTCGAAAGCTGATTTATTTGCATGGTATAATAAAGCGAATTCATTCTCTTGCCTCTTCTTCTCTATTTTGCCGTGGTCATTTCTTTATCAAATAGCTCTTTTGTTTTCTCTTGTACAAGTGGTAATAGCTCTTTCATAACAAGAAGGAGCTTATCGATTTCCACCCTCCCAAGAAGCATGGTTTGTGCGTCACCATGTATGATTGTCCAGGCCGCTGTAGTATGAATGGCAAATCCATTCTTCTCGACAACTGACCGAAACTGGTCTTGCTTTTGACCTCGCTCCAAGAGATAATCAAGGCTATGCTCATTCATATCACGTAAGTTTTTGATGTCTTTCAGAGATGCAACCGTTTCTATTCTCTGCAAGACCGGCTGAAACGAGGCGTCACCTTTGCGCTGGCATTCGTAATCCAGTTTCTCCAAATCCTCTATTGCGTGGTAAATCGCCATAATCAGAAACATGCGTTCAGCGACAAACATGCTGTTTGCGTCCCCTTGATCCCAAGGCGTTCCTCCGTGGTTCTCGTCCAGAACATCAAAAAAACGCTTTGCTTGTACGAATACGGCATTCCACCACTGGCATGTCTGATAAGCAAGCAGATATCGCTGCGTGCTGGTCATTTCTTTTTCTTTGATATCTTTGTGCACTTTATTGTTCTCCCAGTAACTCTTTTTCAAACTGTGCTTTTGCTTCTGTCCATTCCGCTTCGGCGGCTTTCTTCATCTTTTTTGCTCGGTCTAATGCGTCAAAGACTTCATCCGCTATTCTTCTCTGCATATCAATCGGAGGCAAAATAATCGGAAACTTTTTCAGAAATGTGTCCGGAACGCGCTGCTGACCTGCGGAACCGCTGAACATTCCTTGCGCTACTTCCAAAATATGTTCATCTGAGAGCAGTACCCATAGGAACGGCATATGGATTCTTTCGCTCTTCTGTCTTAGCACGTGAAATTCTGTTGAACCAAAGCCGTATTCTGTTGGCATGCTGTCGGCAAGGAACGATTTTCCGTTTTGCATGCACGGTGTTATTTTTGCCCACAGAAGATCCCCACGTTGAAACGGAGTGAATCCAGTTTTGACATCCTTATAGTTTCTTTGTTCATATACGACCTGATTCGTTTTCTCTGAAACTGCGGGCATTGGCACAAACGAAACAACGCTCGAATCGTTTAATTGTGTTCTATTGATAGCTGGATTGACATCTACATAGTCTTCTAGTGATCCAGAATGAAATGGACTATTGTGTAACTTAGAAAAAACCTCGTTCAAATACGCGCTGTGAGGATTGCAGTACAGCCCCATTGCCTTGATTTGCCTGAGTTTGGTATAGCTAAATAGAGAAGGCCGATAATCCGGTAGACATATGCCGAGCCTTTCAAAGGCACCTTTTCGAGCAATACTTGTTGCTGTATCAATGTTATCCAGCTGTTGGTTATACTTGATGAGGCTCTGTTTTATTTCATTTACCATTTCTATCTGTTTTTCGGAATCAAGAAGCGGCAAATAAATATGCTTGACTTCCTCCTCAATAATTGCAGGATAGTTTCCTCCGCTGCTTCGTTGTAGGAGCTGTTGCAATGAAGCATTGCTAAGCAGAACGAATAATAACCATTCTTTATCAACTCTATAATCAGCATCACGAATAATGGAAAAACCAGTTGAAGCAATTATTCCTTTATCTTTGATTAGCGTAATAGCGCCACGGTGAGGACGAGTTAATGCAACAGCAATATCCAGTGGCTTTGTTCTCATTTTTGCTCGGCTCGGAGCTTCGCAAACTGAGGTGGTTGTTGTGCTATACTTGTCAATCCCTAACGAGACTCCCGATATTTCAAGATACTCAAATGTTCCTGCTTCAAATTCAGAATAATCGGTCGTCTCTTTTGAAAACTTCGCGATATCTCCCAGCTGGACGTATGGATTCTTTTTGATTACCGAGATTATTGATTGGAACTGAGGCAGATAAAAATGCGGGTCAATTCTTCCTTCAATTATCCCCCGTTTGACAGCGAAGACGCAAAGGTCATTCGCACCGGGGGTTATGCGAAAAAAGGTGTGGCGTCCTTTCTAAACGCTTCATATTTCGTCACAATCTCATCCAGTTGGGAGTCAGTCTTTCGCCCCGTAGCATCATATCCAATTAGCTCAGGCGCTGCCATGAAAATAGCCTCGTCTGGATCTGCCTTTTCGCTGGTCTTCCGCTTGCGCACAAAGATAATGGAAGCTTTCACACCTGCGCCGAAATGAGCAAAGGCATGCTGAGGCAAGCTCACAACCGCAAGCAGCTGGAACTTTTCCAAGATATAATCACGAACATATTGAGAAGAGCTGTTTGTCAGCACGCCATCTGGAAGGACAATGGCGGCCTTTCCAGTTCCCGGTTTGAGGAAATCCCATATGCGCTCTATAAAGAGAATCTCTGAGCTCTGGTTTTTACGAGGCTTGGCCTTCCCCTTCGCATCATATGTGTTGCCCAGTTCATAATTTGCAAGATATGGTTTCTCCGCAAGATTGATCGTTGATCCGAAGGGGGGTTGGTTAAGATCAGATCAAACTTTCCTTCCTCAAAGCCCCGATTGTGCTCGTGCATTTTGTCAATGCTATCGAGAGCATCATAGCTGATCACGTTGGTATGGCCGTCATCATGGACGATCATATTCATCTTTGCAACGCGGGCTATTTCATCGTTGATCTCAATTCCGAAAAGATGCTTGGATGCGAAATCGTGCCAATAGTTAAAGTAATCAACTGTACCAATATCATAGTAATCTCCTGCCTGAGTACGCATATAATCGAGCGCATGCAGAAGAAATCCTCCGGAACCGCATGCTGGATCAAGCACATCCCAATCGTGCTTCGGTTTCATCATTTTTACAGCGAACTCAATAATCGGACGTGGGGTGAAATACTGTCCGAAATCACCCTTAAAGAAGCCATCCATGAATTGCTCAAAAGCAACACCTTTAACGTCCAGATCTGTTTTGCTCAGGTTTATCGCTTCCAAATGGGAAACAACGGTGCGAAGAACCCGATCATCGACCTTAATGGAGTCAGTGAAAACTTCGGGATCTTTCACTTTCTGCTCATCGTACAGGGCATTGATTCGCTCAGCCAGCTTGGAAGATGGTTCATGCGTTTTGATCTGGAACTGGTAGGGTTCGCCCTTCTTCCGAGGCTTCTGCTCATCACTGATTTTGACAAAGATGAGCTTACAGAGCTCGCCAAAGGCCGTGGGAGGAGATAGGCGCCCGCCACCCCAAAGTGTGTTGTGACACTTCTTGATAGCAGCAATCAAGTCTTCCCTGGCAACCGGCTGGATATCAGGGGCCTTCTTTTTCTTGCCGTCTGCATCTGTATATTCTCCACCTCTGTAAAAGCGGAATGCTTGCGGTTTTCCATAGGCTTTTGGAAGATCGGCAATGATATTATTCTCTCGTTCGAGAATGCCGGTACTATCGTCCGAGAAATCCAACACCCGACGAGTAGCGCCAGCAATAATAACCACATAGCTTGCACGAAGCTTTACCCACGTTGCGTTGCCTACACCCTGCTCAATTGCCTGCAAGAACTCCGCATCTGTAACGCCATCTCGTTTGCACTCTACAACCGCATACGGTTTTTTGCATTCATCATCAGAGAAAATGACAATATCCGCACGGTCCGTCGGTACACGATCCGGGATCGTCACCTCAACCTTAATGCGATGTGCTGGGTAGTCGTATTCGTAGATCAGTTCCGCCCAGAATTCAGCCCGAACTTTTTCCTCGGGATCGTTATAGTTTTCTGTGTGATTATCAGACGTGACATAGATGATCTTCTGCTTATTCTCCGGGCCGGTGATAATGGCATATCCATCTTTAATTGCCCTATCAAGGTAAGTCATATTTGCTTCCTCCAAAATTCTCTGTATGTTGGTAGCGTATTAATTCATTTCTTGTTGCGTTGGCACATTTTCCAAAAACATCACATCATAAATCGGCAGATACGTGATCTTGCCGTTCGTCGTGATCTCGCGGGCGTTGGACAGAACATAGGCCTTTTTCACATGATAATCGTCGTTCTTTACAAAAGTATTCAGCGCGCTGTGGACGGTGTAGTCCTTGCCGGACTTGACCTCGATGGGGACGGCGGAGAGACTGTCGTAATCGTCGATCAGATAATCGACCTCTCCCTTGCTGCGGTTATCGTAATAAAACAGCTTGAAGCCGTGGGCCGCCAGCTCCTGGGCCACCACGCTTTCATACACAGAGCCGAGATTGATCCCCGTCTCATCGTCCAGGATCGCACGGATATTGCTGCCGTACAAAACGTCCGTCAGAAGCCCCACGTCGTTCAGATAGAGCTTGAGCAGGTTTTTGCCGACGGACTGCGTAAGGGGAAAGACAGGGGTGGTGATTGCGTTGACGTCCAGGGCGATCCCCGCCGAAATCAGATATTCAAATTCATCCTGATAGTCGGAAAAACGCTTGCCGCGCTTGTCCTCGATATCCTGAAAGACCACCCGTTTCTTCTTGCTCTCCAGATTGGAGGGGATCATATCGTAGATCCTGCGGATCTTCAGCTTCCTGCTGTTGTCCGCCTCGTACTTCGACGCGTCATCAGCATAGAACGCGCGGATATCCCGATGGATCGTCCTGACCTTTACGATATTGGTGTCTGCAATAAAGGAGTTTACAGCATCGGGCAGCCCACCGATCAACAGATATTTCTTGAAGAGGTCCATCACCTTCCCGTGCATAGCTGCATTCAGGCTCTCACCGGCAAGGAACTTCTCATGCATCATATCGATGGCAATCCGGTTAAATCCGTTTGCCAGCAGGAACTCCTCAAAATCCAGCGGGAACATGCGCTTGATTTCGATGCTCCCGATGGGAATCGAGGTGGTCTTTTTCAAGGTCACACCGAGCAATGACCCGCTGGCAATATAGGTGTACCTGTCGTCCTGCTTCAAAAACTTGAGCATGGTCAGCAGGTGCGGATACGCCTGGATCTCATCAAGGAAAATCAGCGTGTTTTTCTTCTCTCCCATTCTCTCGCCGGCGATGGTGCTGACCTGGAAATAGAAGTCCTTGACGGTGCGGACCTGTTCAAACAGCCTGGGACCGTTGTAATCCTCCGCAAAGTTCAGCTCGATATAGTTCTCAAAGAGCTGCTGCCCGACGTGCCGGATAATAAACGTCTTTCCGATCTGCCGCGCCCCGTCGATAATCAGCACCTTGTTGGAATCGGATTTCAGATAGCTTTCAATATACGGTTGGATTTTTCGATATAACATTGCGCACCTCCGCACTTTTCGGCATAGTCAACGCGCCGGCAAATACATAATTCAACTTGTTACGTGCCGAACGGAACACACATTTCAATATCTATTATACTCACAATTTTGCACAAATCAATAGGCTGCGCAAAATATATATCCCATTGTCAAGACTGCAAATCCGATTATTGCACATTGGACTCCGGGGTGACGCAGGGCTATCATGTACGCGAAGGGAAACTAAAAACGATGCGTATATGAAGGAGGCGCGGTATGGAAAACAGATTTGCAGCGGCGCGGAGGCGGTATCTGCGCACGCACATGGACGGGATCTACACAGGGATGCTGCTGACGGGGACCCTGGAGCCGCATCTTGCGGAGATCGGCGAGTCGGCGCAGGCCATGTTCGACCGGCTGGTCGAGCAAATGAAGAAGGCCGAAGGCGTCACAGAACAGCTGAAGGCCGCTGATCAGATGGAATGGGTTGGTCGGATGAACTCCATCCGACAGCGAGCCGAGGAGGTCGTCCTCTCCGAGTTGGTCTACTGCTGAGGTGCGGCCATGTTCGGGCGGTGTAAAAGAGACCGGGTTTTGGAACTATGCACCAATGAGCGCCGGTTGCTGACGAGCGTGATGCTGGCCTTTCGGAACAAGCTGCTGGCCGGCGGCAAGCTGCTGGCCGGCGGCAAGCCTACAGAGGACGTGAACGAGCTGCTGATCCGGCTGATGAAGTAAAAACTGAATAATACCAAAAGAGCGTCTGCTTCTGAAAAGAGGCAGGCGCTCTTTTTGCGCTTTGAGCTGTGAAACTCCACTAATTTGTGACTTTTCTGAAAACTTTCAAAAATCGATGTCGTTTTTTGGCCTCCGATGTTGCGGTAAGAGAGTAGAGGGACTTTTTGAAAACGCTGTAATTTGATGTCGTTTTCAAGGCATCTCATGTGGCTGTTAAGTAGTAGAGGAAAAAAGTTCCGATGCAGTGTTTACTTTTTTGCTTTTGATGTTGCGGTACAGGAGTAGAAGGAAAAGTTTCTGCCCGGTGTTTACTTTTTGCCTCAAAACCGTGCGGTACAGGAGTAGAGAAAGATTTTCAAAAAGTGAGAAATAGGATGTCGTTTTTTTGCCCTCCATGTTGCTGTAAGGGAATGGAGAGGTCAAGCAAACACAGGCTCCCCTTACCGGCAAATAAGTCGCTACAAAATATTTTCAAGAAGTTTCGAAAATAAATGTCGTTTTGGAGGCTCGAAGGTTGCGGTAGTGGTGTGGGAGGAGATTTTGCGAGAGATTGGCTCCGTTTTGGCGCCAGACGCGAGAGAGCGCCGGGGCTTGGCTCCGTTTTGGCACCAAAAAGCTAAGACGAAAGCGGGTTTTAGTCGAGTGGCATCAATTTTGATGCCACCTTCAAAGGGCAAATCGGGCTGCGGCATCAAAATTGATGCCATAAAAGAAAATTTTCCGGGACACCCATAAAAATGCCCGCTCTCATTCCTTACTTAGTGAGGAGGTGATGTACGCCACCGAATAGAGCGGATAAATTTTTCGCCGATAACCCCCATAAAGACAGGCTCCCATCGCTTAACTAGTGAAGAGATATTTCGAAAATCGCAGCCATCAAAAAAACTTTCGCCTGATCTTAATTTTTCCGCTTTCCCGTGATCTACCCCTTGAGGGAAAAATTTTTCCGGTGATACCCGTAAAAACGGTGCTTCCCATTCCTAAGTTAGTGAGGGGACTCAAAAAACTTCTGCAAGGCTTAATTTTTCGCCTTTCTCGTGACCTACCACTTGAGGGACAAATTTTTCCGGCGACACCCATAAAATCGACCCTTCCCACTCATCCCTTAGTGAGGGGACATATCGAAAAATGGCGGTAACAAGAAAATTTTTCTCCACGCCTTAATTTTTCGCCGTTCCCGTGATCTACCACTTGAGAGAGAAAAAGTTTTCTCCGACACCCCCAAAAACGCCCATCTGAACTTACTAGCTAGTGAAGGGGTTCCTCAGAAGCATCCGATTCCCTCACCCGAAAAGGAGGTGATGCACCAACAGATAACTGAATAACCGTCACCGAAAGAGATATGACCGTGCGACGACCTCGAAAGAGCGAGCACGGCGACGCCGCGGAGATCCCGGGGCAGGCATACAAAAACCGTATCGGAAGGACGGCGCAAACCACAAAACAAACTTACCAGCTAAAAAGAAAGAAGGTGAAAACACATGAACAAGATTCAACTGATTGACGCGGAGACGCTGTACTACAAGCCGCTGGCGCACCCGAGGATGCTCATTGACGGCATCCTCGCCGACGGGCTGGCGGTCATGGCCGGCGACTCCAAGATCGGCAAGAGCTGGATGGTCCTCTGGCTCTGTCTCCAGATCAGCAAGGGCGAGCCGGTATGGGGCATCCCCACCCGGAAAACCGACGTGGTGTATCTGGCGCTGGAGGACCGGGAGTGGCGCATCCAGCAGCGAATGCAGGAGCTGACCGAAGCGCCGCCGGAGAACCTGCATTTCGGCTTCTCCTGCGGTCAACTGGGCTCTGAGCTGGAAAGCCAGATCGAGGCCGTGCTGCAGGATTACCCCTCCACGGGGCTGATCTTCATCGACACGCTGCAGATGATCCGGGACAACGTCTCCGGGAAGGTCAATGCCTACGCCCAGGACTACCGGGATCTGTCTTCCCTGAAGAAGATCGCCGACAATCACGGCATCTGCATCTTTCTGGTGCACCACACCCGCAAGGATCGGGACAGCAGCAATATCTTCAACGATATGACCGGCTCCACCGGCATCATGGGCGTGGCGGACACGGTGATGATCCTCCGCAAGGAGGAGCGCTTCGGCGACGCTGCCGCCCTCTGCATCACCGGGCGCGACGTGGAGGAAAAGAAGCTGAAAATGCAGATGTGCGGCGTCTGCTGGGAGATCACCGAGGAACTCAATGCCGACGACCTGCACCGGGAGCGGATCCCCAATTTCGTGTATGAGGTCGTGGAGTTCCTTTTTGAGCACAGTAAATTTCAAGGCACCGCCACCGAGCTGCTGGCCGCCGTGGGCAACACCGAGCTGAAGCCCAACGTCGCCAGCAAGTATCTGACGCGGTATTACAGCGAGGTTTTCCTCCCCATGGGGATCAGCTACGAGTACCGCAAAACGGCGGCGGCCCGGCTGATCATCCTGGAGCTGCACGACGGTGCTGACGGTCATGACGATGCTTCCGGGAGCGAGGGGCTTGCGTCACAGAAGGCTGAGAATGACGGTATCGCCCCGCTTCCCCTTTTACCGTCACAGCCGTCATCTGCGTCACGGAAGGAGGCGGGCGAAAATGAAGCATCGTAACGCAGGAAGGCCCGTGGCTATACGCAGGCTTTTTATCCGTAAGGGTAACGAGCATGGGATTTGTGTAGCCGTACGGCTCCCAATTCCCCCGTATCTGCCGATACGAAAGGGGCCGGCCCCTGCAACCCCGCCTAAAGGAGGTGAACACTATGCGCAATCGCACGGAGGAAATCAATGTGCGCGTCTTTAAGACTGAGAAGAATCTGATCCGCAGGAAGGCGCGGAAATGCGGCATGAACATGTCCGAGTATCTCCGCACCCTGGGGACGGACACGGTGGTCAGAGAGGCGCCCAAGGAAGAACTGATGCAGGCCTACCGGAAGCTGACGCGGCTGCACGACGGCCTCCGCTACGAGGTCTCCATGGCGGCGTTCAGCGACGCGCTGACGGAGATCGAGGATCTGCTTTTGGTGGTCTACCACGGAAAGGAGGATGATACCGATGGCGGTGACGAAGATCTGGGCAATCCATGACAGCGTTTCCCGGGTGGTGGACTACTGCAGCAACCCGGAGAAGACCCGGCTGACGGATCTGGAGCAGGTGCTCATCTACGCCGCCAACAAGGCCAAGACACTGGACGAGGGCGAGCAGAGCTACGCCGTCACCGGGATCAACTGCCGCGCAGAAACGGCGGCGCAGGAGATGTCCACCGCCCAACGATGCTTCGGCAAAGCCGGCGGCAATGTGGCCTACCACGCCTACCAGTCCTTCAAGACCGGTGAGGTCACGGCGGAGGAATGCCATCGCATCGGCGTGGAGACGGCGCGGCGGCTTTGGGGGAACGACCGGCAGGTGCTTGTCGCCACCCACTTCAACACCGGCACTTATCACAACCACTTTGTTGTGAATCCGGTGAATATGTGGACGGGCAAAAAGCTGGAGGCAAAATACGAGGTTTACTACAAGCTGCGGGATATGTCCGACCGTATCTGCAAGGAGCATGGCCTGTCAGTGGTGAAAAATCCCCAACGGCATAAAACGGCGCGGTCGGTCTACTTTGCCGAAAAGAACGGCGAGCCTACCCGCTACAACCTTATGCGGCGGGCGCTGGACGAGGCACTGACGATGTCGAGCAGCTGGACGGAGCTGAGTGCCGTGCTGCGGAAGAATGGCTATGTGTTCGTGTGCGATCCCTACCGCAGGTACGCCACCATCCGTTCTTTAAGCGCTAAAAAGTGTATGCGCACCTTCCGGCTGGGAGCCGAATATGACAAGGAAGCGCTGCAGGACAGGCTGCTGGAGAACCAGCGGGACATCCGTGTGACCCGGCGCTATTTTGAATTCATGAGGCCCTACACACGGGAATATGCCAGGAAAAATCCGCCGACGGAAGAATATTACCGGCAGCGGGATTTTTATCTGCATTTGCCCCGCGTCACCGGGTATTTGAGCTTCTTCCGCTGTGTGGCAATCGTGCTGGGCGTTGCGCCGCTGTACGAAAAGGAGTATCGGCAGCCCTTGTCAGCGGAGTGCCGGGAGGCCTGCCGGCGTCTGGATCGATACACGTCTGAAATGACGCTGGTGGAACAGGAGCATCTGGAGACGCCGCAGGACCTGCAGCGCTATATCGCGCGGGTCAACGCAGAGATCGACGAGGTGACCGCTACCCGCAGCAAGATCCGCAACAAGCAGCGGAACTGCACCGATCCGGAGCGTATGGCGGAGCTCAAAAAGCAGTGTGCCGCCTGCACCACGGTACTGGCTGACCTGCGTAAGAAAAAGAAAACAGCCTGCGCCATCATCGAGGACCATCCGAAGCTCCGGGAGCTTCTGGAGAGCGAATTCGAGGCACGGCTGGAGAACGACCCCTATCTCTCGGAGCGGGAGAAAAGCGCCCTGCGGCAGCAAACCGCTTCGACGAGAGAAGAAAAACAATATGAACGCTGATTACAGCAGAAAGAGAGATGATGAAATTGAAAAGCCAAACCATTGATTTGGGTCTGAGCGGCTATGACGAGCTGTTCATGACCGAGCAGGAACGGGCGGACACCCGTAAGCCAAAGGTGGAAGAAATACCGCTGACCGAGCTGACGCCCTTCAAGAATCACCCCTTCAAGGTGAAGAACGACGCGGAGATGGCGGAGCTGATGAAGAGCATTGCCGACGCCGGCGTGCTGTCTCCCGCCCTGGCGCGGCCCAAGGAGGGAGGCGGATATGAGCTGATCTCCGGCCATCAGCGGCTTGCCGCCTGCAAGGCGCTTGGGATGGACACCATGCCGGTGATCGTCCGCAAGCTGACCGACGAGGAGGCCGTCATTACCATGGTGGACAGCAACCTGCAGCGGGAGCACATTCTGCCGTCAGAAAAGGCCTTCGCGTACAAGATGAAAATGGAGGCGCTGAAACGCAAGGCGGGCAGGCCCGAAAAGAATTCGTCGCAAGTTGCGACTAATTTTGATACGGCAACAGAGATCGGCAAGAGCACCGGAGAAAGCCGCGATCAGGTCTTCCGCTATATCCGTCTCACAAACCTGATCCCCGAAATCCTCCAGATGGTGGACGACGGAAAGATTGCCCTGACTCCGGCGGTGGAGCTGTCCTATCTGCAGCCGTCCGAGCAGGAAGCGCTCTTCTCCGTGATGGACTGCGATGAGGTGACGCCGTCGCTGTCCCAGGCTCAGCGTTTGCGGCGCATGAGCGAGAATCAGACGCTTACCGACACGGTTGCCATGCAGCTTATGTCCGAAGTCAAGGGCAATCAGGTGGAATATGTAAGGGTGCCGGTGGACAAGCTCCGCAGCTTTTTCCGCCCGGACACCTCTATGAAACAGATGACCGAGACGCTTGTCAAGGCTATGGAGTTTTACAACAAACATTTGGAGCGTCAGCGCCGAGAGCGCGACGCCCGCTGAAAGGAGTTTTTACAATGAAAGAAGAAATCAAATTTGATTTGAACACTGAACGGATGGAAGATTTGGACTTTATGATCGACGAGTTCTCTGAAAGAGGTTGTGTGCTGGTAGACGATCTCTTCGCTGACCTGATCGCGGAATATTATAGCAACAACGATCTGAGCAATGGCCGCATGATGGTTGAGTTCACAGATGAGGAGGGGCATTCTCTCTCGTTTATTTTGAGCCAAACTGAAATTCACTATGTGCTTCACATGATCGACAGGAAGCTGTACACCTATTCGCGTGACGATGGAGGAGGTGGTTTCGGTGACGAAGACTGAGCTGCAGGCCATGTATGAAGTGATGTTCACGGACTACCCCGATATTGTGAACGTCGCCCAGGTCCAATCCATGCTGAAGATCAGCCGCCATCTGGCCTACGAGCTGATCGGCGACGGGTATATCCCCGGCATGAAAATTGGAAACGCCTACCGCGTTCCGAAAATCAACGTGATCCGCTACGCCCTCTCGGCGGGAAATCCCCAGCCGGCGGCGTAACACGGATTTGAACTGAAATGACACATTGGACGGGCACCCGAGTAGGCCGTATAATGGTTACGGTCCGAAAGGGTGCCCGTTCATACGCTGTCAGTAAAGGAGGTATGGATGAATGATAGCGGGACACCTGCAAATCAAAAACGACTACTATTATATGGTCCTGAGCTATTTGGACGCCAACGGCAAACGAAAGCAGCCGTGGTTTCCAACGGGACTGCCAATTAAAAACAACAAAAAGCGCGCGGAGAAGATGCTGCTGGAGCTGCGTCAGACCTATGTTCCCCCTGCCGAGCACAAGTCAAACGGAGAGTTGTCCGCCGACATGCTCTTCGCCGACTATATGGAGCTGTGGCTGGAGGTCGTTCGCAATTCAATTGAGATAACAACCTTCTCCTCCTATACCCAGATGGTAAAGGGGAAGATCGTGCCGTACTTTCGCAAAACCGGCGTCAAGCTGGGCGAGCTTCAGGCCAGGCATATTCAGAGCTTCTATCTGTACGAGCTGAAAACCGTATGTCCCAACACGGTAATTCACGAGCACGCCAATATTCACAAGGCTCTGAAATATGCCGTCAAGATGGACCTCATTCCGTACAACCCCGCCGACAAGGTGGAACGGCCAAAGAAGCAGAAGTATATCGCGGATTACTACCGTCTGGAGGAGCTGGAGCAGCTCTTTGAGGCGACAAAGGATCACCCCTATTCTCTGCTGATCCAGATCACCGCGTTCTACGGGCTCCGGCGCAGCGAGGCTCTGGGCCTGAGATGGGACGCCATCGACTTTGAGCGCAATACCATCACCATCAGACACATCGTAACAAATGCCAAGATAGACGGCAAGTATGAGATCGTCCGCGAGGATCGCGCCAAGACGAAATCCAGTCTGCGCTCTCTTCCTCTGGTCGACAATATCCGGGAGAAGCTGCTGGCCTTGAAGGAGCAGCAGAAGGAAAACAAGAGGATCTGCGGCAACTGCTACAACCGGGAATACGACGGCTATGTGTTCGTGGATGTAATGGGGAACATTTTTAATCCCAGGAATCTCAGCAGCAATTTCAGCAAGCTGCTGGAATTGAAAGGTCTGCGGCATATCCGCTTCCACGATCTCCGGCACAGCTGCGCTTCGCTGCTGCTGGCCAACGACGTGCCTATGAAGCAGATCCAGGAATGGCTGGGCCACAGCGACATCAGCACCACGGCGAATATCTACAGCCATCTGGACTACAAATCCAAGCTCACGTCGGCAAATGTGATGGACAATATTCTCATCTTGCCGGACTCCGCACAGTCTGGATGGCGCACATGATTTCTTGCCGAAAATGATGTCTACGAATGGCAGATTGCCCAAGGAGAGGCCGGTTTTTGGGGCCTGTCAGTCGCTTGACTGACGGCCTCTCCACTCGCCGCTAATCGAGCTGGTTTTGTCAAATTTGAGTCGTTTGACTCTCCAGGACAAGTTGACCGTTCCGATCCCGTATGGCACCACCTGGACAGGCTGGATTATATGTCTTCTTGCCGGAAGTCGTGTGCGTCAATGTCTGTTTGGGACAAAAGAATAAACCCAGTCATATCGGCTGAAAGCCTTGATATGACTGGGTTCTGGCGGAGGGTGTGGGATTCGAACCCACGTGGGCTTTCACCCAAACTGATTTCGAATCAGCCCCGTTATGACCACTTCGATAACCCTCCGTGTATCTCAGTGTATATCCTGTTTTGGAAAAAAGCAAGACAACACGCAAGAACGATATGAACTTGTGAAAATTCGATCCCGGAGGATCTCTTGTGCAGTCGGAAAAGTTCGCGGACGTTCTGACCTTTGGAATCGAATCTTTCGAGTGCTGCACCTTCGACCACTCGGACAACTCTCCGTGTCTATTTTCGTCCGGTTTTCTTTCCAGAAATTTGCTCAAAAATTCGTTGGAGAGAAAACAGGAGAGACGGCAAAAAATATTCGATTTTGAGATTTTCTGTGTTGAGGAATATCAAGGAGAATCAGGGGGACGAAATTCCCAGCTTCCGCCGAAATTTCGAGTCAGCCCCGTTATGACCACTTCGATACCGCCGCATACCAGCGTATCATACCACAAATTTTTCCGATGCGCAACACCTGAAAGCATAATTCTGCCGCCGGCGGCATGTAATAGGGGAGAGGGGGCGGTAGTATGGACAGACGTGTGCTGGTCTGGGACGGAGGACATGATTATGTAAACTACAAAGCGGCGCTTTCGGCGGTGGGGCTGGAGGCTGTCGTCAGCGCCGACAGGGAAGAGGCGGCGCGCTGCGCCGCGCTGCTGCTGCCCGGCGGCGGGGATATTGCCGACCGTCTGCCGCCGGAGGAGGAGCGGGTCATCGCGGCATTCGCCGCGGCGGAGAAGCCGATTCTGGGTATATGCCGGGGCTTGCAGGCGCTGAACGTGTTTTTCGGCGGTACGCTGTACGCCTACATACCCGGCCACCAGTCGCCGGAGGGCGACATCCTCCACGCCACCCGCGCCGTGGGCGAGCTGGCGGAGCTGGTGGGCACGGAGCCGCTGGTCAACAGCAATCACCATCAGGCGATCCACCGGCTGGGCGCGGGGCTGTCGGTGCGGCAATGGGCGGGGGACGGCGTTATCGAGGGCGTATGCCACACCGCGCTGCCCATACTGGCGGTGCAGTGGCATCCGGAGCGTCTGCGCACCGGCGCGGACGGCGCGGCGGTGTTCCGATGGCTATGCCGCTGCATGGAAAAGACCTCCGGCGGTTGACAACAGGGGGCAAAAGAGCCTATAATGGAGAAAATCAACAAGCGAGGTATACCGCTATGGAAAAGCTCCGCGCCTTTCTGAAACGAAAGGACATTGTTTTCTCCGCAAAGCGCTATTTCATCGACGCCATGGGCGCCATGGCGCAGGGACTGTTCTGCACACTGCTGGTGGGCACCATCCTCAACACCATCGGCCAGCAGTTCCACATCGGGTTTCTGAACGCCGTCATCGTCACCATCGGCACGGGTGACGGCGCGGTGCATTACACCATCGGCGGGCTGTGCTCGGCTATGGTAGGCCCCGGCATGGCGGTGGCTATCGCCCGGGCGCTGAACGCGCCGCCGCTGGTGCTGTTTTCCCTGATTCCCGTGGGCTTTGCCACCAACTACATGGGCGGCGCGGGCGGCCCTCTGGCGGTGCTGTTCGTGGCCATCGTTGCCGCGGAGATCGGCAAGGCCGTCAGCAAGGAGACGAAGATCGACATTCTGGTGACGCCCATTGTCACCGTGCTGGTGGGCGTGGGCTTTGCCGCGCTGATCGCCGCGCCGGTGGGCAGGGCGGCCTCCGCCGTGGGACAGGCCATCATGTGGGCAACAGAGCTGCAGCCCTTCTTCATGGGTATCATCGTCTCCGTGGTCATCGGCGTGGCGCTGACGCTTCCCATCTCCTCCGCCGCTATCTGCGCGGCTCTGGGGCTGACGGGGCTGGCTGGCGGCGCGGCTGTGGCGGGCTGCTGTGCGCAGATGATCGGCTTCGCCGTTATGAGCTTCCCAGAGAACCGCTGGGGCGGGCTGGCCGCCCAGGGGCTGGGCACCAGCATGCTGCAGATGGGCAACATTGTCCGCAATCCCCGGGTATGGATCCCGCCCACGCTGGCGTCCGCCATTACCGGCCCTGTCGCCACCTGTCTGTTCCGCCTGGAGATGAACGGCGCACCGGTGTCCTCCGGTATGGGCACCTGCGGTCTGGTGGGGCAGATCGGCGTGTACACCGGCTGGGTCAGCGACGTAGCCAGCGGCGCAAAGGCCGCCATCACCGGCATGGACTGGCTGGGGCTGGTGCTGATCTCTTTCGTGCTGCCCGCGGTGCTGACGTGGCTCATCGCCATCCCCCTGCGGAAGTGGGGCTGGATCAAGGACGGCGACCTGAAGCTGGATCTGTAAAACAAAAAGTTGTTTTTTGACAAGCCGAGAGCCACTCCGCAGGGAGTGGCTCTCATTTTGCCGAAAAATCAGCGTTATCCCCGGTGCAGGATGGCGTCCAGATCCTGCTGCGGGTGGGTGATGGGCTGGAGGTGATAGGCATCCACCAGCGTCTTGACCACCGTTTCCGACAGGAAGGCCGGCAGGGTGGGACCCAGATAGATGTCCTTGATCCCCAGCGCCAGCAGCGTCAGCAGGATGCACACCGCCTTCTGCTCGTACCACGACAGCACCAGCGTCAGCGGCAGCTCGTTGACGGAGCAGCCGAAGGCGTCCGCCAGCGCCAGCGCGATCTGCACAGCACTGTAGGCATCGTTGCACTGTCCTACGTCCAGAATACGGGGGATGCCATTGATATCGCCCAGATCCAGATCGTTGAAGCGGAATTTGCCGCAGGCCAGTGTCAGGATCAGGGAGTCCATGGGCGTGCGCTTGACGAACTCCGTGTAGTAGTTGCGGCCGGGGTGAGCGCCGTCGCAGCCGCCCACCAGAAAGATGTGCTTCACCGCGCCGCCTTTGATGGCGTCGATCACCGCCGGGGCGCTGTCGCCCAGCGCTCTGTGACCGAAGCCGGTGGTGAGGATGTGGCCGCCGTTGATGCCGCTCATGCTGCGGTCGGTGGCGTAGCCGCCCAGCGCCAGCGCCTGATCGATCAGGGCGGAGAAGTCCTTGCGGCCGTGCTCGTCCTCCGGAATGTGCTTCAGTCCGGGATAGCCCACCACGGAGGTGGTATAGATGCGGTCGGCATAGCTGGGACGGGGCGGCATCAGGCAGTTGGTGGTCATGAGAATGGGCGCGGGGAGATTGTCGAACTCCTTCTGCTGGTTCTGCCACGCGGTGCCGAAGTTGCCGGCCAGCTGGGGATATTTCCGCAGCCCCGGATAGCCGTGGGCGGGCAGCATCTCGCTGTGGGTGTACACGTTGACGCCGGTGCCCTTCGTCTGCTCCAGCAGCTGGTGCAGATCCTCCAGATCGTGGCCGGACACCACAATAAAGGGGCCGCGCCGCACGTCGGTGTGGACGCGGGCGGGGGAGGGGTCGCCGAAGGCGGCGGTGTTGGCTCTGTCCAGCAGCGCCATGCACTTGTAATTCACCAGCCCGAACTCAGTGATCAGCGCCAGCCACTCCTCGATGGTGTGTTCCTGCCGCAGGGCGCACAGCCCCTTGTAAAACCACAGGCTGACTTCCTCGTCCTCGTGCCCCAGACGGAAGGCGTGGTGGGCGTAGGCGGCCATGCCCTTCATGCCGAACAGCAGCGTGGAGCGCAGGGACACCACGTCCGTATCGCCCCGCCACAGCCAGTCCGGCTCCTCCACAGGGAACCGCTGCTGCGCCAGCGTTTCGGCGCGGCGGGTGTATTTTTGCAGCGACTGATCGTCAAAATTCACGTTGGTCAGCGTGGCAAACAGGCCGTCCGCCAGTAGGCGGGTGACGGCGGTGGGGTAGTCCTTCTTTTCGGCGCATATCTCCGCCAGACGGATGAGACCGCACACCAGACGATCCTGCAGGTTGGCGGTGCGGGGCTGCTTGCCGCATACGCCGGTGCGGACGCAGCCGCTGTTGCCGGCGGTCTGCTGGCACTGGAAGCAGAACATATCAGACATGGAAATACCTCCCGGAATAATTTTGTCGCTGATAGTCTGTCCGTCGGAGGGAATAATATGCAAAAAGCCGGAAGGGATATCCGCGCTGCGCGGCTGCGGCAAGCGATAAAAAAATCACCCCCGTGGGGGTGATTTTTTTATCGCTCCATGGCGGCGTAGTACATGGCGCCGATCGCCTGTCCGAACTGCGCCACGGTGACGCCCTTTGCTTCCAGCGCCTGCATCAGCGGCGTGACGCTCAGTTCCTCGTCCGCCGCCTCCAGCACCAGCTCCGGGACGATCTCCCGGCAGCCCTCCTGCAGCAGTCGGAAGCACGCCGGCTCCTTGACGAACCGCCCGAACAGATAGCGCACGTTGGTGCGGGGGAGCAGCAGCGGCGCCATCTCCCGGTTGATCTGCCCGATGTGCCGTCCCACCCGGCGAAACACCTCCTGCGCCGCCGCATTGCCCTGCGCCGCCTGGGTCATCAGGTGCGCCAGACAGGGCTTGCGTTTCTCCGCCGGGACGGTCAGCAGACCGTCCCGCTCCTGCGTGAAGCCGTCCAGCAGGGCGGGGTCGCCGTCCCACGCCAGACGGAACGCCGCCGCCTGCCCCAGATACCGCCGCGCGCCCGGCAGGCCGGAGTTCTCGTTCCGGGTGCTGCGCAGGTCGTCCGCCGGCAGCTCCCGCTGGGGAAAGCTGCCCATGTCCAGCAGAAAGTCGTACAGCTCCATGGGCATCTCCGGGATCGTCCCATCCGGCGCCAGAAAGCCCATGCCGAAGTCTGTGCCCAGCGCGTGGGCGATGACGCCGCCGGAGAAGTCCGGCTTCCCGCTCCACGCCAGCTCCGCCGCGGCGGTAAACGCCGCAATGTGCCCGTCGTTGGTCATGTGGAGGGCGGCGCCCTCCCGACACAGCGGCTGCAGCCGCTCCAGCAGACCGCCCAGCTCCGCGAAGGCATCCTCGTAGTCCGCGGCGGGGTTGCTCCGCATGCCCTGCGTCTTGGGCGTTTCGCCGCCCACGATCCTGTCCCGGATCACCACATCCGGGAAGCTGACACCCAACACGTCCAGCGGTACGGAGAGACTTTCCGCCACGGCCTGCGCCATGACCGCATCGCCGGCGTTCTTGTCCAGCGCTCGTTCCAGCGCCGGGGTCAGCCCCGCCGCGCAGCAGGCCATCAGCCGCACCAGCAGCTCAATGGGGGCGATGATGCCCTCCGCTGTGGGGCTGGCGGCCGGGTTCCAGTCGTACTCCTTTACGCACACCAGCCGCCCGTCCGCAGCCACCGCCGCCTTGATATCCGTGCCGCCGATGTCGATGCCGCAGCATACGCCGCTGCCGCACCGTGCCGCCGCCTGCCGCAGCCGCTCCGTCAGCTGTCCCTGTACCGGTGCGGCATCCGGGGCGGGGGAGTAGTCCTCCTGCGGGCGTACCGCGAAGGCGAAGCGTCCGCCGCCGAAGGCGCGGCACAGCCGGTCGGCGATGTTGATTACCTTTCCGTATCCGCTGCGCGCCGTCCGGCGCACCTGAAACACCTCGTCCAGCTGACCCAGCAGCGCGGCGGCCTCCGATTCCCGCGCGTCCAGATAGAACGCCATCTCCCGCCCGCTGCATGCGGACAGGGTGTTGTACACACAGGCGGTGACGTACTGCTTCACGAACTGCTGCTCCTGCTCATTCTGCCAGCGGGGGAGGGGCAGCGAAAAGTCCCGCTTACTCCCGTCGCACAGCGTCAGCTGCATGGTCACGGGCACCGCGTCCTCCATCCGGGCGCAGCCCTCCCGCACGTCGGGCAGCCAGACCGTCTGCCCGCGCTTTGCCTGTTCAAGCCATTTTGAGATCATGTTGCTCCTCCTGAAGGAAGGGAGCGCCGCGCAGCGGCGCTCCCCAGACTGTCAAAAAAGCCTATCATTGCGAGCCAGTCCGCGCCGCGAAGCAAGTGCCCTTGGGGTACGGACTGGCGTGGCAATCCGTTTCCAAAACGCATAATTCCTGCACTTTTCCGCAGATTCCCAACTAAAAAGTTACGGATTCCCACACCAGTGACATCGGTCACTGGTTCGGAATGACAGGGGCGTGGGGACGTCGAGGACGCTGTCCCCTACGTCAGCACAGCAGCGGATAGACGGTGGGCGGACAGAGCCGTCTGCCCCTACGAAAGAGAACATCGGGAGGTGGTCATCCCTGCCCGGCGCTGCCGTAGTCGCAGAGGGAGCGCAGGGGACAGGCGGCGCAGTTGGGCTTGCGCGCCATGCAGAGGGCGCGGCCGTGGAGCACCATGCGGTGGCAGAAGTTGTTGGCTTCCTCCGGGGGAATGACACGGCGCAGCTGCTGCTCCACCTTCAGGGGATCCTTGCTGCCGTCGGTAAGACCCAGGCGGCCGGTGATGCGGATGCAGTGGGTGTCGCAGACGTAGCCGTCGGTGCCGTAGATATCGCCCAGAATCAGGTTGGCGGTCTTGCGACCTACGCCGGGCAGGGAGAGAAGGTCGTCCATATTGTCCGGCACCTTGCCGCCGAAGCGCTCCACCAGCATCTGCGCCGCGGCCACGATATCGCGGGCTTTAGCGCGCCAGAAGCCGCAGGAATGGATATAGGTGCCCACCTCGTCCACATCGGCGGCGGCGAAGGCCTCCAGCGTGGGGTAGCGGGCGAACAGGGCGGGCGTGACCAGATTCACGCGGGCATCGGTACACTGGGCGGCCAGACGGACGGAGAACAGAAGCTCATAGTCCTTCTGATAGTCCAGCGAGCACAGCGCGTCCGGGTACAGCTCCTTCAGCGCCGCGATGATGGCGGCGACCTGCTGTTTCGACTTCATGTGACATCACCTCGCGCCTATTGTATCAGATGTTGCAGAAAAAGGCAATCGGTGGTATAATGTTCCGAACGGCTTACAACGGAAGGGAGGCGGCGGTATGCGTCCGCTGGCAGACGAAATACGACCCCAGACATTGGACGACGTGGCAGGGCAGAAGCACCTGCTGGGCGAGGGCGCGCTGCTGCGGCGGCTCATCGAAAACGGCACCGATGCGAACCTGATCTTTTACGGGCCGTCGGGCACCGGCAAGACTACGGTGGCCAACATCATCGCAAAGCAGGCCAACAAGACGCTGTATACGCTGAACGCCACCACCGCGTCCTTGCAGGACGTGAAGAACGTTATCGCGGATGTGGACACCATGCTGGCTCCCAACGGGATACTGCTGTATCTGGACGAGATACAGTATTTCAACAAGAAACAGCAGCAGAGTCTGCTGGAGTTTCTGGAAAACGGGAAGATCACGCTGATCGCGTCCACCACGGAAAATCCGTATTTTTACATCTACAACGCGCTGCTGTCCCGCAGCACGGTGTTCGAGTTCAAGCCGCTGACGGTGGAGGACACCATACCGGCGGTGGTGCGGGCGCTGAACATCGAGAAGGAGCGCAGCCAGCTGCCCTTTGACTGGGCGGAGGACGTGCCCCGGACGGTGGCTGCCGGGTGCGGCGGCGACGTGCGCAAGGCGGTGAACGCGGTGGAGCTGCTTTACCGCTCGGCAAGGCCGAAGGACGGCGGATTGTACGTCACGCGGGAGGACGCGGTGCAGCTGAGCCAGTGCAGCGCCATGCGGTACGACCGGGAGGGGGACGACCACTATGACCTGCTGTCGGCGCTGCACAAGTCCATACGCGGCTCCGACCCGGACGCGGCGGTGTACTATCTGGGCAGGCTGCTGGTGGCGGGGGATCTGATCTCGCCGTGCAGACGGCTGCTGTGCATCGCGGCGGAGGATATCGGGCTGGCGTACCCACAGGCCATCACGGTGGTGAAAAGCTGCGTGGACGCGGCCTTGCAGCTGGGATTGCCGGAGGCGCGGCTGCCGCTGGGAGAGGCGGCGGTGCTGCTGGCCACCGCGCCCAAGTCCAACAGCGCCCACAACGCCATTATCGCGGCCATGGAGGACATCCAGAGGGGGGCGGTGGGGGACATTCCGCGGCACCTGAAGAATGTACACGCCGACAGCACCGGTGCGGAAAAGGCTCCGGCGTACAAGTATCCCCACAACTATCCCCAGCACTATGTGGAGCAGCGGTACCTGCCAGAGACGCTGGGTGACAGGACGTACTATGAGTACGGAGAGAACAAGACGGAGCAGGCGGCCAAGCGGTACTGGGACGAGATCAAGAGGAAATGACATGGATTTGCAGGTAAATGATATCGCGGAGCTGAAAAAGGAGCATCCCTGCGGCAGCAAGCGCTGGCAGGTGCTGCGGGTGGGCATGGACATCAAGCTGCGGTGTATGGGCTGCGGGCATGAGGTCATGCAGCCACGGCGGAAGGTGGAAAAAATGATACGGCGGATCGTGCCGAAGGAGGAAACGGAATGAGACCGAAATGGACGAGATATCTGGCCATGGGCATTGCGCTGCTGCTGGCTATTGTGATGGCACTGTCGCTGGTGCTGCCGTATATTGGCCTATGAAGCACTGCATTATTGCCAAGTACACGCCGCAGGCGTATGAGCGGCGGGCGGAGCTGCTGCCCCGCATCCGGGAGATTTTCGCGGTGGCCGGGGAGATACCCGGCGTGCGAGGCGCGGAGGTGTATCCCAACTGCGTGGCGCGGGAGAACCGGTACGACGTGATGATCGTGCTGGAGATGGACAGAGACGCGTTGCCGCTGTATGACGATTCGGAGATGCACCACAGGTGGAAGGACGAATTCGGCGGGCTGCTGGAAAAGAAGGCCATATTTGACTACGAGTGAGAAAACGCATCCCTGCGGGGATGTGTTTGAGACTGTCGAAAAAGCCTGTCATTGCGAGCCAGTGCGCGCCGCGAAGCAAGTGCCCTTGGGGTACACACTGGCG
>ENA-USZK01000267-USZK01000267.1-human-gut-metagenome-genome-assembly--contig:-NODE-267-length-30544-cov-5.195654_pt1 | contig 30544 bp, 24 predicted proteins | sample MGYA00250043_ERZ773534 | MGnify/ENA primary metagenome ERZ773534 (study PRJEB29103, sample SAMN06112056) | human gut metagenome | biome: human gut; feature: ankylosing spondylitis patient; material... | reverse complement strand
GTGCCGTCACTAGTACGAGAGGACCGTGATGGACAGACCTCCGGTTTACCAGTTGTGCCGCCAGGCGGTCTGACATAGAATTATATTGTTTTTTGTTTATTTTTTCAATACTGCTTTAGGCAACACGTAGTCCAAAAGGATTTTCACCGACTCCTCGACCGGCAGTTTCGACGTGTCGAGGGTGATGTCGGGATGCTCCGGAGCCTCGAAAGGGGCGGATATACCTGTGAAATTCTTAATCTCTCCGCGTCGGGCCTTGGCATAAAGACCTTTCACGTCGCGCTTCTCGCATTCCTCAAGCGGAGTGCTTACAAACACCTCCACAAAATCGTCCTTGCCGATAATTTCGGCAGCCATTTCGCGCAACTGGTTGTTTGGGCTGATGAAAGCCGCGATTGTGATGATGCCGGTGTCGACGAAAAGGCGTCCCACTTCGGCGATTCTGCGGATGTTTTCAACGCGGTCTTCGGCTGAGAATCCCAGGTTGTTGTTGATTCCGCTGCGGATGTTGTCGCCGTCGAGTATTCGGCAGAGCAGTCCGCGGCTGTGCAGCTCGCGCTCAAGGGCGATGGCAACGGTGCTTTTTCCCGAACCGCTCAGTCCGGTGAACCACAGCATCATGCCCCGTTGTCTCAGCAGTTGCTCCTTGTCGTCACGGCTCATCATGCGGTCGAATATCGGATAGATGTTTGTCGCTTTCTTTTCCATTGTCGTTGTGTCGTTTTTATTAGAAATCCCAGAACAGCGGAATCAGTCCCACCGAAATTGCGAAGGCAATCACGTTGAGAGGCAGTCCCACTTTTATGAAGTCGGTGAACTTGTATCCGCCCACACCTTGCACGATGAGGTTTGTCTGATAGCCTATCGGAGTGCAGAAACTTGTTGACGCAGCCATGCAGATGACCACGAAAAACGGTGTCGGGCTGACTCCCAGCTCGTTGGCTACCGACAAGGCAATCGGGAAACTCAGAGCCGCTGCAGCGTTGTTGGTAATCAGTTCAGTAAACACATTTGTGATTATAAACAGCACGGCGAGCAGTCCGTAAGGTCCGAGACTGTCGGTCATCGCGATGATGTTGCGGGCAATCATCGGCGCCACGCCTGAATTGTTGATGGCTTTGCTGATGGCAAAAGCGCAGGCGATGGTTATGAGGATGTCCCAGGATATGTATTTTGTGTACTTTTTAGGAGGAAAAATCTTGGTCCACGCCATGATGATGGTTGTGACGCAGACAAAGAAGAACATGTCGAACTTCATTCCCGGCACGAGGTCTTTCATCGCCGGCAATTCACCTACTGTCGCACCGACAATCATGAATACGAGCAGCGCGGTGGCGAGCAGCCGCCTGCCGCGGCTTTCCTTCGGCACCACGTCCTTGCCGTTGGACACCATGAGGAACACACGCGAGTCGCCCCAAGTGGGGATGAATTGGTCGTCGGCCCAAAGAATCAGAGTGTCGCCCTCGAGCAGCGTTATCTTGTCGAGGTCGCCAGGGATGGCTTGACCGCCACGTCGCACTTCCTTGACGTATGCGCCGTAGTGGCGTGCGAAATTGAACTCTCCGAGCTGCTTCTTGATGCCCGGGAAACGCGCTCCGAGAATCACCTCCACGCGGTGAAGGTTTTGAGCCTGGGCGTCGTCTTCTTTGTCGAGATTGTCTTCTCGCGACTCCGGAAGCAGGCGTTTTGAGAAGAAAAACAGGTATGTCAGTCCGGCGATGCAGATGAATATGCCCACTTTTCCGAGTTCGAACATGGAGAATCCTTCATATCCGGCGTCGATAACCATTCCGTGCACCACAAGGTTGGTGGATGTGCCTATCAGAGTGCACATTCCGCCGAGAATGGTGGCATACGACAATGGAATAAGCAGTTTTGTGGCGGGCACTTTCATGCGTTCCGCCCAACGCTTCACGATAGGGGCGAAGATTACCACGATAGGGGTGTTGTTGAGAAACGCTGAGGTGAAACTGACGGCGGGAAGCATACGCAATTGAGTGTGCAGCAGGGATTTGCGCTGTTGAGGCAACAACCATTTAATCATTATGTTGAGCGCGCCGCTGCGGCGTATGCCCTCGCTGACGAGAAACAGCATTGCCACAGTGATCATACCTTTGTTGCTGAAGCCTTCGAGCATCTCCTTCGGAGTGATGATTCCGGCGCATAGGAATATGACAACGACGCTGAGCATAATCATGCCCGGACGCATCACGTCGCAGACCAACGCTGCGAGCATGGCTCCCATACAGATTAGAACGAATGCTATTTCAAACGACATTTTTTGCTAAAAACTTATAAAGCGCAAAGTTACGAAAAATCTGCTATATATCATTGCCGATAAGTCAAAAATGATGGTGTAATGGTCGGCATCAGCGGATGTCGAGGTATTTGTGGGTTTGCAGCGACAACCTCCAGACGGGATTGTCGAGGCAGGCCTGTATGCATTCCTTCAGCAGCAGCCGGTTTTTCCCGGCGTCGCCGCAGTCGCAAGGCTGCAGAAAATGGTGACGGGCGGCAAACGATGCGTAGCGGTCGAGGTTTTGTCCGGTGTAGACAAGTTTCAGCTCGTCGCACTCTGTCAGCACGGGCTCCGCACCGTCGACAAAGTCCGACTTCGGCGACATTGTAATCCAGTCAACGCCAGCGGCTACGGGGTGTGTGCCGTTGGTTTCCATTGCGATGAAATGGCCGTGGAGCGCTGCGGTAAGCTCGTCGTCGACAAACAGCGAAGGCTCACCACCCGTCAGCACCACATGGCTTGCAGGGTAGGCATTGACAGCGGCGGCGATTTCGTCGGCGGTCATCATCACGCCCTGGTTGTGGTCGGTGTCGCAGAACGGGCAGCTCAGGTTGCACCCCGAAAAGCGCACAAACACCGACGGAGTGCCGGTGTAGAATCCTTCGCCTTGAAGGCTGTAGAAAATTTCGTTGATTTTATAAGTCTTGCTCATCATCGTCGGTTGTGTATGTGGCGGTGTTTCCTTCCGACTCCTGTACGCTCACCTTGTAGCATTCCGGAATCTGGTCGCAAATCCATTTGGCAATGTTCTCAGCCGTGGGGTTGAACGGCAGCAGCTCGTTGAAGTTGCCGTGGTCGAGATAACCGTGGATTTTCTCCTTGATGTGGGTGAAGTCGCACACCATGCCGTTGTGGTTGAGCGAGCGGGCGCGGCAGTGTATCGTCACAATCCAATTGTGGCCGTGCATCTGTGAGCATTTGCTCTCGTAGTCGAGTTTGAGGCTATGGCAGCCCGCTATTTCTATTCTTTTTGATACGTAGTACATTCTTGTTGCGTTGTTTGTTTTACAAAGATAGTGCAAGGCGAGCGAAATGCAAAACAAACTTGTTTGATTTTGCAGACCTTGTGGATTTGGCGGCGCGCAAAAAAAAGACAGCCGGGCTTGCTGCCCGGCTGTCGTGATATGGTGCCGTATAGATTATTTTACGATAACCTTTGTTGCTTTGTTGCCAGTGCGCACGATGTAGAGGCCTGCGGCAACATTGATGCTTGCAGAGCCGTTGACCTCGGCGTTGGCAGCCAGGCGTCCGTCGGTGGTGTAGACAGCGGCGGCACCGTTGTAGTTGCTGACGAGGATTGCGCCCTCAGTGGCAGCGACAGCGGCTGTGGCACCGTTGATTTCGCTTACGCTTGAAGTAGTAGGCTCTGGAGTGGCAACCACGTTGGTCACAGTGCCGTCCTCGTTGGTGAACGAGAATTTCACCTCATAGTTGTCGCCGTCGAAAGTGGCTACGGCGCTTACCTGTTTTGGCTTGTTGCCCACCTTCGCGTTGTTGTCGGTTCCTGAATAGATAACCTTGCCGTCTTTCTCAGTCTTTGTCAAGCCTGAAACAGTAACGTTTACAGCGTCGCCGGCAGCACGTGTGGCAGCCTGTGCCACTTTCACGTTGGCGATTGCGAGCGTGTAAGTGTGGTAGTCGGCATTCTCTTGGGTGAGGGTGAGAGTCGTTGTCTCGCCAGAGTAGATGTCGGTGCCGTTGACATTGGTGAAGTAGAAGCCTTCAAACTGCTGCGGAGCCTCGCGGAAGTAGAAGTTGTAAGTGTGCTCACGCAGGCCGTCGGCGTCGGTAGCCTCAGCGTTTGCGATTGACTGCTTGTTGGTCACCTTGATGCTGATTTGCTTGTTGTCGTTGATGCTGCTCACGGTAGCCTCCTTGTCGGCTGTCAACGCCTCGTTGCTCATAATGCTGTAGTTCACGCCAGTAGGCAATGTGAAGTTTTCAACATCGTTGACAGTGATGATGTAGTCGAGCGTGTTCGGATTGAAATCAAACGCATATCCGTCGATGCTTGCGTTGGAGAGACGAGAGAAGTAAGCGTAGCGCACGTTGTCTGCATCTATGTAATTGTCAGTGACGGCAGCTCTTGAATCCCAGATATTTCCAGCGCTGATAATGACATTTGTCAAAGCCGGAGCGTCGTCAGAGATGTATTTGAGTTCAACTGTGATAGGTTTCCAATCAAACGAACCAGACTCTGTATAGTCCGCCCAAGCGATAACATTTCCATTTTTGGCGTCAATGTTTCTTACTGTGTTCTCGTTGATGATAGATGGCTTGACGCTTCCTATGATTGCTCGGTCGGCATTTTCAAGCGTGCACCAATTTTTTATTTTGCCAGTAAAGCCACTAAATATGTTGCCAGAGAAAGTCAACGCTCCAGGGACATCGCCTTTGATTGTGCCCGTCCAAGTGTATGCGACTAAGTGAAAATCTTCTGTTTTGTTATTTTTTTCTTGTTTCCTAAATGTTCCATATATAGCGTCTGGACGTCCTGTAAACTCAACGCCTCCAAAACATCCGTTTTGAGCGAATACATTGGCAGCATTGTTTCCGCCAAGGTTTGTCCCGCTTCCATAAATCGTGTACCAATTTTGTCCTAAAGAGAGAAGACCGTTGCGTTGTACGCTTGGAATTGTTGCTCCAGTGAGAAGGTTGGTGATTCTTGCAAAATTTGGGTTGCTCTCAGGTTGTTTTGTTACGGTTTCTGCTTTATAAACACCAAATTGAATGTTAGAAGAATACCAAGAAGAAGGCTCATTGCCAGGAGTGTTTGAGTCCCAGCTGCTATTTTCAGTAAAGAATGTTGCATCACATTTTCCTTTCCAATTCTCGAACCCTACATTCGGGAGCTGGTATGTCTGGGCATGCATAGCTGTTACGGCGAGCAGCGCGAGGCTGCCTGCAATTACTTTTTTCTTCATAATAAATCAGTATTAATCCGTTTTTTTCGTTATAATTTCCAATATCTTAATCTTAATTCCCTGGCTACAACCGCAATGGGTACAAACCTAAAAATGGGCTATTCGGGCGCAAAGGTACATATTATTTTTTAATTACGTCGTTTCTGAGGAAAAATAATGCTAACTTTGCAACGATGAAGAAGATAAACAAGTATATTAAATATGTGGCGGCGTTGGCTCTGCTGCCCGTGGTGACGGCGTGTTTCACCGGAATAGAGAACACCGGACGCATCACCGACCGCGACGTGGCGCGCGTGAAAGCCAACAAGCGCACAGCCGAGGAAGCACTGCTCGACAGCGTCAAGCCGCAGACCTACGGACAATGGCGCAAAGGAAAACGCTTTGTGGTTACAAGCAACGACATCAGCCTCGTGCTGCGTCCATCAGCCGACACCCTTAAAGGCCATACTCTTACATTCGCAGGGCAGGAACTGCAACGCGACATCGACAATATAGAAAAAGTGGTGATTGTGCTGTCAGACACCGACCGCCAATACCGTTACGACACCGGCAAGACCCTTGCCGAGCTGCAGCCCCTCAGCGGCTACTACGCAGTGCCGTTTCTTTCCGACCTCGACTATGTGGCGCGCGTTGACAGTCTGCTCCGCGGCCGCACTCTCTATCTGCGCACGTCGACATGGCGCCGCCGCGACGGCTCGTTTGAGACCGGTCTTCGCTACGTTCCGGTCACGGTTGAGAGCGTAACCACCGGCGATGCCGTTTATCCATTCTATGTGGCATTCGACCAAGACGGCAGGCACAGCGGAGTGATGATGTCGTCGCCCACGTCGGCGGTGAGAAATGTGACGTTCGACAAACTCTTCTCTTTCAGCGACATCCGCAGCAGCTACAAGCATATCTCCAATGAAAACTGGGACTTGATTGTGCGCGGGCAGGTGGCAGTGGGGATGACAAAGGAAGAATGCACATTGTCGCTCGGCGCGCCGCAGTCGGTCGACCGCGTGCCCACACACGGCGGCTTGCTGGAGCGTTGGGTGTATGACAACGGTGTGTATCTCGTGTTTGCAGACGGAATATTGGAACGATTCAGACAATGATTGAAGTAGAATTTCTTGGCACCGGCACATCGACAGGCGTGCCGCAATTGGGATGTGAATGCGAAGTGTGCAAATCGGCCGACCCACGTGACAAACGCCTGCGCTGCTCCGCCATCGTGCGTACGCAGGGCGTCAGCCTGCTGATTGACTGCGGACCCGATTTCCGGCAGCAGATGCTTCGCGCCTCCGACCTTCACCTCGACGCGCTGCTCATCACCCACAGCCATTACGACCACGTAGGCGGCATGGACGACCTCCGTCCGTATTGCCGCGAAATCCCATTTCCCGTCTACGCCCAGCCCAACGTCATAGCCGACATAAAAGCACGCATTCCCTACTGCTTCCGCGAGCATCTCTATCCCGGAGTGCCAACGTTTGACATGCATCCGCTGGCGGGCGAGCCCTTTGAGGTGAAAGGCGTGAGGGTGGAGCCACTGCCCGTGATGCACTACAAACTGCCGATATTCGGCTACCGTATAGGCAATCTGGCTTACATTACCGACGCCAAGACCATTCCGTCGTCAACGATGGCACGTCTGCAAGGCATTGACACATTGATAATAAACGCCCTGCGCTTCAAGCCACACCTGTCGCACATGAATCTTGAGGAAACGCTCGCCGTCGTAGCCCAGGCAAAGCCCCGCCGCGCATTGCTCATCCACGAGAGCGACGGCATAGGGCTGCACGAAGCCACGTCGCGGCTGCTTCCGCAAGGAGTGGAACTCGCATACGACAAGGAGATTATCAGAGTGCCGTAGCGGCGTGAAATTTTAATATTTGACCAAAAATGCGTATCTTCGCACTGTAATTGAAGACAGATGAATCATATAAGGAATTTTTGCATTATAGCGCACATTGACCACGGCAAGAGTACGCTTGCCGACCGACTGCTTGAACATACAAAAACAGTGATGGGCAAAGACCTGCAAGACCAGGTGCTCGACAATATGGACCTTGAGCGCGAGCGCGGCATCACAATCAAAAGCCACGCCATACAGATGAATTACCGTCATAATGGCGAAGACTTCGTGCTGAACCTGATTGACACCCCGGGACACGTAGACTTCTCCTATGAGGTGTCGCGGTCGATAGCCGCCTGCGAGGGCGCGCTGCTGATTGTCGACGCGTCGCAGGGCATCCAGGCGCAGACCATCTCCAACCTATATATGGCAATCGACAACGACTTGGAAATCATTCCAGTGGTCAACAAGGTGGATCTCGACAGCGCAAAGCCTGAAGAGGTGGAGGACCAGATTGTCGACCTGCTCGGATGCAAGCATGAGGACATTATCCGCGCCAGCGGCAAGACGGGCATCGGTGTGCCTGAAATCCTTGATGCAATCGTGGAGCGCATCCCCGCGCCGTCGGGCGACCCAGACGCGCCGCTCCAAGCGTTGATTTTCGACTCGGTTTTCAACCCATTCCGTGGCATTATCGCGTATTTCAAAATTCTGAACGGACGCATCCGTAAAGACGACTTTGTGAAGTTTGTAAATACCGGCAAGCAGTACAACGCCGAAGAAATCGGAGTGCTTAAACTCAACCTGTCGCCGTGCAACGAATTGAGTGCCGGCAATGTGGGATATATCATAAGCGGCATCAAGACGTCGCGCGAGGTGAAGGTGGGCGACACGATTACCCACGTTGCCAAGCCATGTGAGAAAGCCATCGAAGGTTTCCAGGAAGTTAAGCCTATGGTGTTTGCCGGCGTGTATCCTATAGAGACAGAGGATTTCGAAAACCTGCGCACATCGCTTGAGAAGCTGCAGCTCAACGACGCCTCTCTGACGTTCACGCCTGAATCGTCGGTGGCTCTTGGCTTCGGATTCCGTTGCGGATTTCTCGGACTGCTCCACATGGAGATTGTGCAGGAGCGTCTCGGCCGCGAGTTTGATATGGACGTCATCACCACGGTGCCCAACGTTTCGTATAAGGTGTATGACAAGAAAGGCAACGAAATGGAGGTGCACAATCCGTCGGGACTTCCAGACCCGACACTCATTGAGCGCATCGAAGAGCCGTATATCCGGGCATCGATAATCTCGACCACCGATTTTATAGGTCCGATAATGACGCTTTGCCTTGGCAAGCGCGGCGAGCTGGTGAAGCAGGACTTCATTTCGGGCAACCGCGTGGAGCTCGTTTTCGACATTCCGCTCGGAGAGATTGTGATTGACTTCTACGACAAACTGAAATCAATATCCAAAGGCTATGCCTCGTTTGACTACCATCTGCACGACTTCCGCGAGTCGAAACTTGTGAAACTCGACATCCTGCTCAACGGAGAGTCGGTCGATGCTCTCAGCACGCTGACCCACGTCGACAACAGCGTGTCGTTCGGCCGCCGGATGTGTGAGAAGCTGAAGGAGCTGATACCGCGTCAGCAGTTTGACATCGCCATTCAAGCCGCCATCGGGGCTAAAATCATTGCCCGTGAGACGGTGAAGGCAGTGCGTAAAGACGTGACGGCAAAATGCTACGGCGGCGATATCAGCCGTAAGCGCAAGTTGCTCGAAAAGCAAAAGAAGGGCAAGAAGCGCATGAAGCAGATTGGTTCTGTGGAAGTGCCGCAGAAGGCATTCCTTGCAGTGTTGAAGTTGGATTAATAAAGATTGCCCACAGTGTGGAATTTTTCCCCACTGTGGGTAAATTTGTAGAAAAACACTTCGCTGGCGATTTTGCCTAATTATTGGCAAAACGGGAGAAAAGTAAGTAAAATACGCAAAAATAGGTATTTGGGAAGCCTATATGTATACAAATTTACCTTTAAAATGCGATTGTCGGAGCGGCTGCGAGGCAGTACCTTTGCATCGTAAGGATTTAATTTGTTAATCATAATTGCGTAACAAGGTTAAGCTAACACGCTCCCGGCGAAGTGATTTCGGTGGGAGCGTGGTGTTTTTTAGGGAATTTAAAACATATAAACGAGTTTGGCACAAGATTTGTTCATTATAAAGTGAACAATTAAATAAGAAAAAACAACCGCAAGGTAAAAACAAGATAAAGTTATGGATAAGGGTTTATATAATCGGCTTGAGGGACTGCAGAAGCATCTTGGCAATTTTGCAATGTCGTTGACATTGAACAAAGAAGACGCAGAGGACTTGATGCAGGAAACGAATCTGAAAGTGCTCGACAACCACGACAAATATGTTGACAACACCAATTTCAAAGGTTGGGTTTTTACCATTATGCGCAACATCTTTATCAATAACTATCGTCGCGCAGCCCGCAGCAAGACGCTGATCGACACCACCGACGACCTGTATCATCTGAATCTGCCCCAGAATTCAGGTTACGATTCGCCTGAGGTGGCATACAATGTAAAGGAAATCTCCTCGGTCATCAATTCGTTCAGCGAGGAATACCGCGTTCCGTTCTCGATGTTTGTTGCAGGCTATAAATACGAGGAGATAGCCGATAAGATGAACATCCCGTTGGGTACGGTTAAAAGCCGCATCTTCTTTGCACGCAAGCGATTGAAGAACATACTCAACGATTTCAATTAAAAATGTAATAATGGCAAGCACAGCCGTGGCGCATCCGGAAAGGATGCGTCACGGCTTTAATTTTTGGCGTAAGAATGTGATAAGTCTTGTTTTTTTCGTATTTTTGCGCGAAATAGCAAGGTACTAAAAACGAATAGATGAGTAATATAATATTAGGAATAGAATCGTCGTGCGACGACACGTCGGCGGCAGTGATACGCGACGGAATCCTGTTGTCGAATGTGATAGCGAGCCAGAGCGTCCATGAGGCGTTTGGCGGAGTGGTGCCCGAGCTGGCATCGCGCGCGCATCAGCAAAATATAGTGCCGGTGGTGTCGGAGGCGATAAAACGTGCGGGAATAAGCAAGTCTGACATCAGCGCCATCGCGTTTACCGCCGGTCCGGGGCTGATAGGCTCATTGCTTGTCGGCACCTCGTTTGCCAAAGGACTTGCCACCGCGCTCGACATCCCGATGGTGTGTGTCAACCACCTGCACGGGCATGTGCTGTCGCATTTCATAAAAGAGGACGAGAGCACAGAAGTGCCGGAGTTTCCATATATGTGTCTGCTGATTTCGGGCGGCAACTCTCAGATTATCATCGTTAAAGACTACAACGATATGGAAATACTCGGGCAGACAATCGACGACGCAGCCGGAGAGGCGTTTGACAAGTGCGCCAAGGTGATGGGGTTGCCTTATCCCGGCGGTCCGCACATCGACCGTTTGGCAGCCGAGGGCGATGCAACTCGGTTTAAGTTCAGCAAGCCCCATATCCCAGGCCTTGACTACAGTTTCAGCGGATTGAAGACGTCGTTTCTCTACACCCTCCGCGACGAGGTGAAGAAAGACCCCGACTTCATAGAGAAAAACAAGGCAGACCTTGCCGCATCGTTGCAGAAAACCATCATCGACATCTTGATAGACAAGCTTGGCAAGGCAGTGAAGGAACATCCGGAAATCAAGCAGGTGGCTATCGGAGGAGGCGTGTCGGCAAATTCCGGCGTGCGCAATGCCGTTGACGAGTTCTGCCGTCGCCGCCGTCTGAAAGCGTTCATTCCCAAGCGCGCGTTTACAACAGACAATGCCGCAATGGTGGCCATTGCCGGCTATTTCAAATATCTTGACAAAAAATATTGCAGCCTCGACATCGCGCCGTTTGCACGCGTCGAAGTTTAAAAAAGGAGGTAATTATGCAGGTTTCCATCATAGCCATCGGCGATGAATTGCTGATAGGGCAGGTTGTGGATACAAATTCAGGGATGATTTCGCGAGAGATCAATCCCGACGGATGGTCGGTGCGCTCCGTGCGCGTTGTCGCAGACGATGCCGAAGAGATAAAACGTGCAATCAAGCAAGCGTTTGACGAGACCGATGTGGTGCTTACCACCGGAGGCCTCGGCCCAACGAAAGACGACATAACGAAGCCTACGCTGTGTGAGCTGTTTGGCGGCGAACTCGTCTACGACAAGGCGGTGGAGGCAAATGTGCTCGAGGTGGTGCGCAAGCGCGGGTTGAAGATAAATCCGCTGACAGCCGCGCAAGCCTATGTGCCGTCGTCGTGCCGCGTGATTCAAAACCGTGTGGGCACCGCACCTCTGATGTGGTTTGAGAAAGACGGCAAGGTGCTCGTCTCGATGCCCGGAGTGCCGTTTGAGACCCAAGAGATGTTTTGCACGGAGGTGTTCCCGATGCTCAAGCACCGCTTTCCGCGCAAAGACGTATTGCAGCACCGCACATTTATCGTAATCGGCTATTCGGAGTCGGTGCTTGCCGGCATGCTCGACGACTATGAGAAAGCGATGCCCGGCAACGTGCATCTTGCGTATCTGCCCAAGCCCGGACTGATCCGCCTGCGCCTTACCGGAACCGACACCGACGCGTCGCGTCTTGAAGCCGTCATGGCGGAGCAAAGCGACAAGCTCGCGTCGATACTCGGCAAATCGCTGATATGCAGAGAAGACAAGACCATAGCGCAGATACTTGGCGACATGCTGCGCGACAAAGGCTATACGATGGCGACGGCAGAAAGCTGTACGGGCGGCAATATAGCGCACGAGATAACGCAGGTGGCAGGCAGCTCAGACTACTACAAAGGTTCGGTTGTCAGCTATGCCAACGAGGTTAAGGAAGGGCTTCTCGGCGTTGACGGCACCGCACTGGCGACGGAAGGCGCGGTCAGCGAGCCGGTGGTGCGTCAGATGTCGGAAGGCGTTTCGCGCGCACTCAATACAGATTGCGCGGTGGCGACATCAGGAATCGCCGGGCCAGGCGGCGGCACAGCAGACAAGCCCGTCGGCACAGTATGGATTTCCGCCACTAAGCGAGGTCAGACCGAGAGCAAATGCTATCATTTTGCAGGAAATCGCGACCGCGTGATCAACCATGCCACAACAATGGCTCAAATAATGCTGATAAAAATGCTAATCAACTAATTATTTTGCGAAAAATGACTGAAAAATTTGGTTAGTATACAAAAAATCGCTTACTTTGCACTCTGTTTTGAGGATAATCAATTGAAAATTAATAAAATTAATTATAGCCATGTCAAAAGTTTGTCAAATTACAGGCAGAAAAGCGGCCGTAGGTAATAATGTTTCTCACTCAAAGAGAAGAACAAAGCGCAAATTTGAGGTCAACCTTTTCAACAGAAAATTCTTCTGGGTTGAGCAGCAAATTTGGATTCGTCTTACTGTTTCTGCAGCAGGACTCCGTACAATCAACAAAATCGGTCTTAACGCTGCAATCAAGCAGGCAGCTGAAAAAGGTTACTTAACAAGCATTAAAACAGTAGAATAAAATGGCAAAGAAAGCAAAAGGTAACAGAGTGCAAGTCATTCTCGAATGCACAGAGCACAAAGACAGCGGTATGCCGGGTACTTCTCGCTACATCACTACTAAGAACCGCAAAAATACAACAGAGCGTTTGGAGTTGAAGAAATACAACCCAATCCTTAAACGTGTAACAGTACATAAAGAAATCAAATAAAATAGTATACAGCTATGGCAAAGAAAACAGTCGCAACCCTTCAAACTGGAGAGGGACGTACTTACAGCAAGATTATCAAAGCTGTCAAGTCTCCGAAAACAGGTGCCTACGTATTTAAAGAAGAGATGGTGCCTAACGATGCTGTAAAAGAAGCGCTCAACAAATAATTCGAAGAATATATTTTTCCTATCAATAGACAGAGGCTCCCGGACTTGTCCGAGGGTCTCTGTTGCTATTGTTGCCCAACCGTTGCCGCAGTATGCGTCGCGTGGGCATCGCCGCTGGCGTGGGGATGCGCTCCGGTAGTAGCGTACCTTCGGCACGCTGATTGCATGGGACATGTCGAATCCCGGCACGCTCTGCTGCGCTCGCGTACCGGGTTATGGCAGAGTGTCGTCGCTCCGCGACGATAGCCAGCCAACGTTGCCATCGTCTCATGGTGAAGGGTTTTGACATATTCCGCTTTTCCTGACTTTTAGCCAGATTTCAGGCTGGTTTTTGTTGAAATTTAACAACTTTGAGTGAAACAAATCGTGTTGAAATTGTTCTATAAGTAGCGGTGATAAATATTTGTGGGCTTAGGAAATTGCTATTATGGCATAAAGCATTATCTTTGCATAAGATAGGCTGCATCTTGGCAAAACAATATCAAGCAAGCTTGAATGTTTTGCACTCGATTTGCGCTATCTTTGCATAAGATAGGCTGCGGTTCGGGAAAGAAAACAGAGCAAGCTCATTTCTTTCCGCTCACCTTGCACTATCTTTGCATAAGATAGGCTGCATAGCTCATAAATTGAAGAAAAAGAGAATAACTAACAATAAAAGAAAATAATGACTAACGACGAACTATTGAATCTTATAGTTGAGGGAATTCAAGAACGCAAAGGAAAAAATATCACACATGTGGACTTGACAGGACTTGAATATGTATCTACAGAACATTTTATCATTTGTCAAGGCACATCCACGATGCAGGTTTCTGCCATCGCCGACTCTGTGCGCGAATATGTTCAGGAGAAATCGGGTGTTAAGCCCTTCAACTATGACGGCTACCGCAATTCGCAATGGATTGTTATAGACTACGGCACGATTTATGTGCACGTGTTCCTTCCGGAATACAGGGAGTATTACAATCTTGAGCAGCTGTGGAACGACGCCGAGATAAAAGAAATCCCAGATATTGATTAAGCAATAGATAAAAAATGGACAATAAGAAAAAGCAATTTAAAGGATTCCGATTCAGCATATTCTGGATGTATGCCATCATCGGTATGGTTCTGATGGGGTTGTTTTACTTCAACGACTCCTCTGCAGAAAAGCCGATGAATTGGCAGCCGGATTTCAAGAAGCTTCTTGTGGAGGGCAATGTCAAGCATATGTGGGTGTATGCCGGCGACAATAAACTTGAGGCTGAGTTGACCGAGGCAAGCGCCAAGCAGGTGTTTAAAGACATGGCAAAGGTCAATTACAGCAAGGCAAGAGTCGTTGTGCAAGTGCCTCACAATGTGTTTGAGGACCAGATGAAGAGCATCCCTTACACCGGAATCCTTGAATATGAATCGGGCAGTGGAATCGCAGGGTTCTTGTGGTCGTTCGGCCCCGTAATCCTGTTGATTGTGTTCTGGTTCATCCTGATGCGCCGCATGTCGAGAGGCGGAGGCGACGGCTCGGGCGGCGTGTTCAACATAGGCAAGACAAAGGCGCAGCTTTTCGACAAGGAAAAGGGCACCAACGTAACGTTCAAGGACGTGGCAGGATTGCAGGAGGCAAAGACCGAGGTTGAGGAGATTGTTGAATTTCTGAAAAACCCTCAGAAATTCACTAATCTTGGAGGAAAGATACCCAAGGGCGCCTTGCTTGTAGGCCCTCCAGGAACCGGAAAGACGCTGCTTGCAAAAGCCGTGGCAGGCGAGGCCAACGTGCCGTTCTTCTCATTGTCGGGTTCAGATTTTGTGGAGATGTTTGTGGGCGTTGGAGCGTCGCGAGTGCGCGACTTGTTCAAGAAAGCCAAAGACAAAGCGCCGTGTATCATATTCATCGACGAGATCGACGCCGTGGGACGTGCCCGCGGAAAGAACCCCAATATGGGCTCTAACGATGAGCGCGAGAACACGTTGAACCAATTGCTCACCGAGATGGACGGTTTCGGCACCAACAGCGGTATCATTGTGCTTGCCGCTACAAACCGCGTCGACATTCTCGACAAGGCTTTGCTTCGTGCCGGACGTTTTGACCGTCAGATTTATGTCGACCTTCCGGATTTGAACGACCGCAAGGAAATATTCATGGTGCATCTGCGCGATGTCAAGATTGCTCCGGATGTGGATGTCGACCTCCTTTCGCGCCAAACACCGGGATTCTCGGGCGCCGACATTGCCAACGTGTGCAATGAGGCCGCTCTTATAGCGGCGCGCCGCAGCAAGGAGTTTGTTGAGAAGCAAGACTTTATGGATGCGGTTGACCGTATTGTCGGAGGCTTGGAGAAACGCTCTAAAATCACGACAGAGGAAGAGCGAGAGTCGATCGCCACCCATGAGGCAGGCCATGCCACAATAAGCTGGCATTTGAAATATGCCAATCCGCTGATTAAAGTGACCATTGTGCCGCGCGGCAAGGCTCTCGGAGCCGCCTGGTATTTGCCTGAAGAGCGTCAGATCACGCCAGAGCAGGCGTTGCTTGACGAGATTTGCTCGTTGCTTGGCGGTCGTGCAGCAGAAGACTTGTTTCTCGGCTGCGTGTCGACAGGAGCGCTCAACGACCTTGAACGCGCGTCGAAACAGGCGTATGCCATCGTGGCATATTATGGAATGAGCAAGTCGTTGCCAAATGTAAGCTACTATGACTCGACAGGTCAGGACTATATGTTTGCAAAGCCTTACAGCGAGGACCGTGCCCGCATGATTGACGCGGAGGTTACGCGCGTGCTCTCGGAGCAGTATGAGCGAGCAAAACAGATATTGAAAGAATATGAGGGCGGACATCATCAGTTGCGCGACTTGTTGCTTACGCGGGAGGTTATCTTCACAGAAGACGTGGAGCATATCTTCGGCAAGCGCAAATGGGCGTCGCGTGCGGATGAGATAATCAAAGCCAACGAGGAGAAAGAGCGTCAGCGCAGCATCGCTGCCGGAGACGCAGACAAATCGGAGACCGACAGTCTGAGCGATCCCGACGACTCTGCCACTCCTCCGCCCGTGCCAGAAGAAGAAAAATAACAGTTGACAAACAAGGGGATGGCTGACCGCAGAAAGTCGGCTTTCCTCTTTTTTAAATTTATAAGTATATGAAAGTTAGATTCAGCTTGATAATGGCGATTATAGGCATAGTGCTTGCCTCCTGCGGCGACGACAACGATTCGGAGAAGTGGCTGACGGGCAAATCGCAGAATTTTTCGATAAACAGCAATCTCCGCAGGGAGACCTTGCCGGTGTTGAAGGCTCGTGACGTGTGGACAGCGACTGTGGGCTACGGCACGTCGGACCAGGGATGGCTCACGCTTGACAAAACGGAAGGCGAAGCGGGAAATGTGGAGCTGACAGCGTTTATCGCCGCCAACACAACGAAAAAATACCGCTCGGCAACGGTGACTGTCACGTGCCACAAAGAAACGGTGAAATTCCAGTTCAGCCAGGCAGGCATGACTGGAGGCGACGAGCCTAAGCCATCGGTGTCGGCGCGTGTTGCCAAGATAGAAATGACAAATTTTGACAGAGAAATGAACGCGGTTTATGAGGAGTCGCTTGCGTTCAGATATTCAGGCGATGTGATTGTCGGAGCAGACTATCATAGCCGCGACAAGGTGGCATTGACAGAGAGCGACGTGGTTGTGACCATCGACCGCAGCCAATCTGGTAAATGCGTGTATACAATGAAAGAAACCGGTATGCCCGACGAGGTGGTCAATGCCACGCTTGACGATTTGAAACGCATTGTGTCGGTAGGCGATATGCAAATGACATACGGCGTAGAAGGCTTTCTTGCAAAGCGCACAAATGGAGAGTCGACCTGGCTTTATGATGTAGACGTAAAAAGCAACCTTTTCATTGTCACAACCGATAAAAGATTGGTCTATCAGTTTGACCCGGCATTGCCATTGCGCGATGACTGCAACATCGACGTCAACTTTATAGCGATGATGACAATGACGTCGCGCGGCATGCTCAAATATGCGGTGCTTGCCGAGAAGGGCAATTTCGGCAAGATGCTGCCTTATGTAATCTATAAAGCCGCTTCGGGAAAAGAGTCTTATGTCTTTTCTCCGCAGATTGATTCAGCCAAGACGTTAACGTCACTTGATTTCGCCCATCGTTACAACGACCTTCCTTACGAGACACAGAAACGTTGTGTAATAACCTACGTTGACTGACGATAAAGATTCTAAAAACGGGAGGCGGTGCTGAAATTTCAGTGCCGCCTCCCGCTTTTATGTTTTGTTATGTTGAGTGGGCAAACAATATGCCCGTAAAGACAGTTACTTTGCAGTGTAAAGATAAAAACACAAAGTCATGGAAGCAAAAACCTACTATGAGAAGACTCTCTCAAACAATGATCCTATTTTCGATGAGGCACGCCGCATAGGCGACAGCCTTTGCAAAGCGGTTGGTAAGGCGACGTGGTTTGTCAAAGACTATCTGCAGTGCTTTCTGCTCAGCGTCCTTTTTGATTTACTGCCTGTTAAGGCGAAAAAAGACGCAACGGCTGGGGAAAGAGGCTTGAATTATGCAATGTCGACAATCATGGCATTGCTTGTGGTTGGAAGTGTAGTACAAATTTATTTGCTGTTATTTATGTAATTGGTGCCTTGGATATGGTGCTGTGGAAACGCAAAAAGGCAACCGCACATTTCTATGCGGTTGCCTTTTTATCAGTATGATGATAGGGTTTTTATTTGTTTCGGAACACGAATTGGTCACCGTCGGCGTCGATAACGATAGACTTGTCTTTCGTAACGTTTCCGGCAAGAATGTCTTTCGACAAGCGGTTGAGAATCTCACGCTGGATGACACGCTTAACCGGACGTGCGCCGAATTCAGGGTCGTAGCCTTCGTCGGCAAGCAAGGAGAGCGCTTTGTCGGTAATGTCGAGCTCTATGTCGTTTTTAGCGAGCATACGGCGAGCATTGTTGACTTGGAGAGCCACAATCTCCTTGATTTCGGATTTCGACAGAGGCGTGAACATTATAATCTCATCAATACGGTTCAGGAACTCCGGACGGATTGTCGACTTCAACATCTCAAGCACCTGGTTCTTGGTGGTTTCGACGGTCTCAGCCTTGTTTGCGTCGGTCATCTTCGAGAAATTCTCGCGGATGAGCTGCGAGCCCATGTTTGAGGTCATGATGATGATTGTGTTCTTGAAATTGACCGTGCGCCCCTTGTTGTCCGTCAGCCGTCCGTCGTCGAGCACCTGAAGCAGGATGTTGAACACGTCGGGATGCGCTTTCTCAATCTCATCGAAGAGCACCACAGAGTACGGTTTGCGCCTTACGGCCTCCGTCAGCTGTCCGCCTTCCTCGTATCCAACGTATCCGGGAGGAGGCCCGATGAGCCTTGACACCGAGAACTTCTCCTGATACTCGCTCATGTCGATACGCGTCATCATATTCTCGTCGTTGAACAGATAGTCAGCCAAAGCCTTTGCCAATTCCGTCTTGCCCACACCGGTGGTTCCGAGGAATATGAAAGAACCGATAGGGCGGTTGGGGTCGTTAAGTCCGGCACGTGAGCGGCGCACGGCATCAGCAATAGCCGAAATCGCCTCGTCCTGTCCCACAACCCGTTTGTGCAGTTCTTCCTCGAGATGGAGCAGTTTCTCCTTCTCGCTTGTCACCATCTTCGCCACAGGTATTCCCGTCCATCTCGACACGATGTCGGCAATATCCTCAGCGTCGACTTCCTCCTTTATCAGCGATCTGTCGCCCTGCATGTCGTGGAGTTGCTGCTGCAATTGCTTGTTTTCATCCTCCTTGTTCTTGATGCGGGAGTAGCGTATTTCAGCCACCTTTGCATAGTCGCCGTCGCGCTCAGCCTTGTCGGCCTCGAATTTGAGCTGCTCAATGTCGATTTTGTTCTGCTGAATCTTGTTTATCAGCTCCTTTTCGGCTTTCCATTTAGCCATGTAGCTCTTCTCTTCCTCGCGCAGGTCGGACAGCTCCTTCTCCAAACCTTTCACTTTGTCGGATTCGCCCTCTTCGCGTTTGATTGCCTCCCGCTCGATTTCGAGTTGAGAGATTTTGCGGATAATTTCGTCAAGAGCCTGTGGCACAGAGTCAATTTCGATTCTCAATTTAGAGGCAGCCTCATCAATAAGGTCAATTGCCTTGTCAGGCAGGAAACGGTCGGGTATATAGCGTTCCGAAAGTTGCACGGCGGCAATTATCGCCTCGTCCATGATACGCACTTTGTGATGGTTCTCATAGCGTTCCTTCAGACCACGCAGGATGGCGATGCTGCTCAGCTCGTCAGGCTCGTTGACCATGACAATCTGGAAACGACGCTCCAACGCTTTGTCCTTCTCGAAGTACTTCTGATACTCATCGAGCGTTGTCGCACCGATGCTCCTCAAGTCACCCCTTGCCAAAGCCGGTTTCAGGATATTTGCGGCATCCATGGCGCCTTCGCCCTTTCCTGCACCGACAAGCGTGTGTATCTCATCGATGAAGAGGATAATCTCGCCGTTGCTTTTGGTCACCTCGTTGACGATTGCTTTCAGACGTTCCTCAAACTCACCTTTGTATTTGGCACCAGCCACAAGCGCACCCATATCGAGTGAGTACAATTGTTTGGTTTTCAAGTTTTCAGGCACATCGCCACGCACAATCCGTTGAGCCAGACCCTCGGCGATAGCCGTTTTGCCGGTACCAGGCTCGCCCACAAGAATAGGGTTGTTTTTCGTGCGTCGGCTAAGAATCTGCAGCACACGTCGTATCTCGTCGTCACGGCCTATCACAGGATCGAGTTTTCCACTGCGGGCACGCTCGTTAAGGTTGATGGCATATTTGCTCAAAGCGTTGTAGGAATCCTCCGCGCTTTGGCTCGTAGCCTTCTCGCCCTTTCGCAGTTCTTTTACCGCAGCCTCAAGATCCTGTTCGGTCACGCCGTTGTCTTTCAGTATTGTCGACACTTTGGTGTTGACCTTCAGGAGCGCTATAAGAATAGCCTCCAATGTCACGTATTCGTCACCGAGCCGCTTTGCGCAGTCGATGGCTTTCAGCAACACATCGTTTGACTCGCGCGACAGGTAAGGTTCGCCGCCGCTCACCTTTGGCAGAGCCGACAGCGCCTTGTCGAGTTGCATCGCAACCAGTTGCTGGTTTACGCCGAGCTTCTGGAAAACGAATTTCACAACCGACTCGCCTTTGTCGAGCAAAGCCTTCAGCAGATGCTCCGGCTCAATGGCCTGGTTGCCGTTCTGCTGAGCGGTCTGTACAGCCTGCTGTACGACCTCTTGCGATTTGATTGTAAAGTTGTCAAAATTCATAATGTATATATTTATTTGGTTTATACGTAATTAATAAAATTCAGCAATCAAGTCAGCAATCCTTGTGCCACATGCTTATTTCTGCTATTTTGTCAGAGCGAAGGTGCAATTTTGTCGTAAAAACGAATGATTATGCGCTACATCTTGCCGTTTCAGTCGCTTACTTTCGCAGAATTTGCTTAATTTTGTAGTTTGAAATAAAATGGCTCGAAAAATATGGATTTTGAACTGCAAAAAGAGGATTTGAACAGCAACGCGCGAGCGGGACTCATAACCACTGCGCACGGCACTATAGAGACCCCGATTTTCATGCCGGTTGGCACAGTGGGTTCGGTCAAGGCTGTGCATTTCCACGAACTTGAAAACGACATCAAGGCCCAGATTATCCTGGGCAACACATATCACCTGTATCTGCGTCCGGAAATGGACATCATAGAGAAGGCCGGCGGACTTCATAAGTTCAATGGCTGGAAGCGTCCGATTCTTACCGACAGCGGAGGATTCCAGGTGTTTTCCCTTTCCGCCAATCGGAAACTGAAGGAGGAAGGCGCGTATTTCCGTTCACACATCGACGGCTCGAAACATCTGTTCACGCCAGAGGGAGTGGTCGACATACAGCGTTCCATCGGTTCCGACATAATGATGGCGCTTGACGAGTGTCCGCCGGGCGATTCCGACTATCAGTATGCCAAAAAGTCGTTGGCGTTGACTCTGCGCTGGCTGCGCCGCGGATGGGACCACTATAAGGCAACCGATGGCAAATATGGCTACAGTCAGGCATATTTTCCGATTGTGCAAGGCTGTGTCTATAAAGACCTTCGTCAGGAGTCGGCCAAGTTTGTCGCCGATCTTGGTGCCGACGGCAATGCCATTGGCGGTCTGGCAGTTGGCGAGCCTACGGAGAAGATGTATGAGATGATCGAGATTGTCAATGAGATACTGCCAAAAGACAAGCCCCGTTATCTTATGGGAGTCGGTACGCCGGCAAATATTCTCGAGGCAATCGAGCGCGGCGTCGACATGATGGACTGCGTGATGCCTACGCGCAACGGACGCAACGGAATGCTTTTCACCAAGAATGGCATAATGAATATGCGCAACAAGAAGTGGGCAGACGATTTCTCGCCGATAGAGATTGACGGCGCGTCGGAGGTTGACCGTATGTATAGTCGGGCTTATCTCCGCCATCTATTTGTTAGCCAGGAGATTCTTGCCATGCAGATTGCGTCGATCCACAATCTTGCATTCTATCTGTGGCTTGTGGGAGAAGCCCGCAGCCACATTCTTGCAGGCGATTTCAAAGCCTGGAAGGACGAAACAGTGGTCCGTGTAATGCAACGCTTATGAAAAGACAAATCAAGTTGCCCAAGCCGTATGTGAAGACTCTTGATGGTTATATCATCAAGAAGTTTCTTGGCACATACGTGTTTGCCATCGTGCTTATCCTTGCGATTATCGTGATGTTTGACATCAACGAGAAGCTCGACAGTTTTATGAAAGCACCGATGAAGGCAACCATTTTTGAATATTATCTGAACTATATTCCCTACATGGCGAATCAGTTCAGTCCGCTGTTCACGTTTATCGCCGTGATTTTTTTCACGTCGAAGATGGCTGAGAACTCCGAGATTATCGCCATCTTGTCGAGCGGCGTCAGTTTCCGACGGTTGCTGCTGCCTTATATGGCGTCGGCATTGGTTATTGCCAGCTTCACGTTTGTGCTTGACTCTTATGTCATCCCGCCCGCCAATGTGAAGCGAATCAACTATCAGAACAAATATGTGAAAAACAAGGCTATAGACTATGGCGTCAACATCCAGTTGCAGGTGACGCCCGGAGAAATCGCCTATATGTCGCGTTTTGAGAACTCGTCGAAAACGGCATACAACTTCTCGCTCGAGACGTTTAAAGACAAAAAGCTCGTGTCGCGAATGGTTGCAACGACGGCGGTTTACGACACACTTTACCGCTGGTCGATGAAAAACTACATGATACGCAATTTCAGAGGGATGCGCGAGGAGATAAAAAAAGGAGCCACTCTCGACACCATCATCCCGATTGAGCCGCGCGACTTCCTGATTGCTGAGAACGACCACGAAAAGATGACTACACCGGAGCTGAAGGCTTGCATTGACCGGCAGAAAATGCGTGGTGTGGCGAATATCAAAAGTTTTGAGATTGAGTATGAACGGCGTTTCGCCATGACCGGCGCGGCGTTTATCCTAACGCTTATCGGCATGTCGCTGTCGTCGCGCAAGGTGAAGAGCGGAATGGGTATCAACATCGGTATAGGCTTGGTGCTGAGTTTCTCATACATTCTGTTCTCCACGGTCACGTCGACATTTGCCGTTTCTGGCTATACGTCGCCGTTTGTGGCAATGTGGATACCGAATGTGGTGTATCTCATAATAGGCATAGTGCTCTACAACCGCGCCTCGACGTAGCGGATTGAACAATTTTGTGGTGGTGAGTGTTTATATGGATGAATATTAAAGTTTTACCATTATGAAACACGAACTACCAAAACTGCCGTGGCAGGCGGACGCATTGACCGGCGCCATCAGTGCCACAACTATTGACTTCCACTATGGGAAGCATACGCGCACATATCTTGAGAATGTAGACAAACTTGCAGCTGAAACTCCATTGTCGGAGTTGCCGCTCGACGGGATTGTGCGAGTCTCCGACGGCGCGTTGCTCAACAATGCCGCCCAGGCATGGAATCATCTTTTCTATTTCGACGCGCTGTCGCCATCGCCAAAGCCAGCCTCCGACAAGGCTTTTCTTGCCGCAGTGGAGCGGTGCTTCGGGTCGGTCGATGTGCTGAAGACAAAGATGGAGCAGTCGGGAGCAGCGTTGTTTGGCTCCGGATGGACATGGCTTGTTGCAGACTCCGACAATCATTTGATGGTAATCAACACACCGAATGCCGACACCCCGTTGAGGATGGACGGGCTGCGCCCACTGTTGTGTATCGACGTGTGGGAGCACGCGTATTACCTTGACTATCAGAATCGGCGCGCTGACTATCTTCACAACATCTGGAACGTTGTGGACTGGGATGTTGTGGAGCGTCGTTTTTCCGGAAAGTAAGCGACGTTGAGGCTATCTGTCCTCGCGCGAGGCATCGATTTTAAGAAGCGTGAAAATTAGGATTGTGAATCCCCACAGCGACGATCCTCCGTAGCTGAAGAACGGCAGAGGAATGCCGATTACGGGGCATAGCCCGATGACCATACCGATGTTGATGCCGATGTGGAAAATGAAATACGAAGCCACACAGTAGCAGTACACCCTTCCGAATGCCGTCCGCTGCCGTTCGGCAATTTGCAGAATGCGCAGCACGAGGAACAGGAACGCGGCAATCACCGCCGCCGAGCCAATAAATCCCTCTTCCTCGCCGATGGTGCAGAAAATGAAGTCGGTGTGCTGCTCCGGCACGTATTTCAGCTTTGTCTGAGTGCCGTTGAGAAATCCTTTTCCGAGGATTCCTCCCGAACCGATTGCAATCTTTGACTGGTTCACGTTGTAGCCGGCGCCCTGCAGGTCGTCCTCGATGCCGAGAGCCACCTTTATGCGCATTTGCTGGTGCGCACCGAGGATGTCGGTAAACACATAGTTTACGGAAAACAAGAAAACTACCGACGAGAGAGCGAACGTGATGATGAGCAGAATTTTGCGGGCCTCCTTCTTCAGCATTTCCCAGACGAGGTAGCTGATAGCCGCAGCCATAGTTCCAAGCAGAAACAAGCGTCCGTTAATCTCGATTCCACAAGCGTATAGAGTGCCGCAGACAGCTCCGCATGCGGCATACACAATCAGAAGGTTGCGTGTTATAACCGCCGATTTGCAGTAGAACACCACCATTCCCAGAATCATCAGCAGAATCAGAGCCAAAACGATAAATTCGCCGCCTGGGATGCCCATGACCATTATCGCTGAATATTTCAGCGCCACCACGAAAATCACAATCGAGCAAAGTCCGGCAAACAGAATCAATCCGCTCATGCCCTCGCGGTAAAGCACGAATACGAGCGAAGTGAAAACCAGCGCCGAACCCGTCTCGTTCTGCAACAGGATCAGCATTATCGGCGCCATTATTATTGCTGCCGCCTTTATGTAGTTGCTGAACTTGGCGTTGAGCGAGAAGTTGTAGCCGCTGAACAGTTTGGCAAGAGCGAGCGCCGTTGCAAACTTGGCAAATTCCGCAGGCTGCAGGCTCACAGGGCCGAGCACAATCCAGGAGTGCGACCCCTTGATGTTGGGAGCAATGAAGATTGTCACGAGCAGTAGCAGCAGTATTGCGAAATATATCGGGTAGGCGTATGTGTCGAAAAACCAGTTGTCGACCAAGAGTATCGCCACGCCAAGCAGCGCCGACAGTCCAATCCAGCAGAATTGCTTTCCTGAAAATTCTGAAAAGTCGAGAATGCTGGCATTGTCGAAGTCGTAGCTTGCCGCATATATGCTTATGGCACCAGCCACAACAAGCAGCAGATATGTAATCAGGATAGGGAAGTCTATCCTTTTGAAAACCGATTTGTTTGTATCTCCGTATTCCACTTATTGAAATTTTAGAACGCAAAGTTACAACAAAATGGTCGCAGAAGGTCAAGTTATCATGAACTTTATGCCTAAAAGCGGATAAACTTTTCAAAAGACGCAGCAAATTGATAGGAAACGTGAAATAAACCAAAAATCAAAAAGGATGTAATAAAAATGTGGCATAGAATTTGCGAGATGAGGCAAATAAGTGTAATTTTGCACCTTGTTGGGCAAAAACGGTGTTTGCCTGTAGAATATTGAATAATTTATATTAAGAATATGAACGTTACAATGGAGAAAAACGGCAATGTCGGTGGTATCATCACAGTGTCGTTGGAAGAAAAAGACTATCAGGACAAAGTAGCAAAAGATCTTAAGACTATCGGTCAGAAACATCATATCGACGGTTTCCGTCCGGGCAAGGTTCCGGCAGGCTTGTTGAAGAAAATGTTTGGCAAGCAAGTTCTCGCCGACGTTATCAACCGTGAGACAGTCGACGCTTTGTTCAAATATATCGAAGACGAGAAACTCAGCATCCTCGGCGAGCCTTTGGCAGAAGACAACCAGGAAGTGGATTTCGACAAGAAGGACTTCACATTCAAGTTTGAGGTAGGTTTGGCACCTGCGTTTGAGTTGAACGTAGACAAGAGCATCACAGTTCCTTACTATAAAATCAACGTTACCGACGAGATGGCGCAGCGTCAGGATGAGGCGTTCACACGTCGTTTCGGTTCGCAAGTTCCTGGAGATGAAGTCAACGAGACAGCCCTTATCAAGGGTTCAGTTGCTGAGCTCAACGAAGACGGCAGCGTGAAGGAAGGCGGTATTGTTGCAGAAAGCACAATCGTTTCGATGGAATATCTTGGCAAGACTTCAGAAGGCGAGAAATTCGCAGGCAAGAAAGTAGGCGACAAGGTGGTGTTCAATCCGGCGGCAGCAGGCAACGGCAGCGATGCTGAGGTTGCATCAATGCTCAACATCGACAAGGAGCAGGCAGCAGGCGTTAAGTCAAACTTTGAATTCACAATCAAGGAAATCATCGTGTTGAAGCCGGCAGAGAAAAATCAGGAGTTCTTCGACATGGTGTTTGGCAAGGACGAAGTCAAGAACGAAGAGGAATATGCAACAAAGTTGAAAGAGATGATTGCCAACCAGCTTATGCTTGACAGCAACTACCGTTTCACTCTCGACGCACAGAAAGTGTTGATGGAGAAGGTGGGCAACTTGGAGCTTCCTGTAGAATTCTTGAAGAAATGGCTTAAGAAGACAAACGAGAAAATCAACGACGAGAACGTTGACGCAGAATACGAAAGAATGCTTCCTGCCGCAGAATGGCAATTGGTGAAAGAAAGAATCGCCAAGATGTTTGAGGTAAAGGTAGGCGACGAGGACCTCAAGCGTGAGGCAAAGATGCTTGCAGCACAGCAGTTCGCACAGTATGGCATGACAAACGTGCCTGACGAATATGTTGAGAAGTATGCGGAAGATTTCTTGAAGAACAAAGACTATCGTCAGCGTTTGATTGAAAAGTCGGTTGACGACAAGCTGTTTGCCGCTGTCAAAGAGGCTGTGACACTTGACGAGAAGGCAGTTTCTGTAGAAGAGTTCAACAAACTTTTCGAGGCAGAGGCAGAAAAGAAAGAAGCATAATCGACAAGATTAGATAGAAAGAACGGATACCGCCGACGGAATACCCAGTCGGCGGTATTCGCTTTTTATGGGGACGAAGCTTTGAATTTAGCGCAACATGCGCTATCTTTGTCTACACAAAACAGTACGGTGTCCTGTCGCTTGCCGCCTCTTTTGGCGGTAAGAGGAAAGTCCGGGCAACATAGAGTGCCATATTTCCTAACGGGAAGCTGTCGGCGACGGCAGAGCAGTGTGACAGAAAACAACCGCCACGCAAGTGGTAAGGGTGAAAAGGCGGGGTAAGAGCCCACCGGGCGCGATGGCGACATTGCGCGCCGCACATCTTATGGGTTGCAAGGTCAAGTATACCGGCATTTAAGGGCTACTCGTCCATTGCCGGGGGGTAGGCTGCTGGAGCCACGTGGCGACGCGTGGCGTAGATAAATGACAGGACGCGGCTAAGGCTGCGACATAACCCGGCTTATAGCCGTACTGTTTTTTTTAAGAAAGTGGAAATACGAAAGATATATTTGACGGTGCGTATTGCTGTCAGGAGGTTTCGGCATCTATATGCTTACTGCACGGAAAACGTTTGGCGAGATCCGCGCGATGTGTGGTATGTGAAGCTGCTGAAGGTTGTCAACCTCTCGGTTAAGTCTTTTTTCGACAAAAACATCCAGACTCTTGCCAGTTCGCTGACATACACCACGCTTCTTGCCGTCATACCCATTCTGTCGCTGCTTCTTGCCATAGCCAGGGGCTTCGGAATGCGCGACGTGCTGATACAGTCGCTTTACAAGGGGTTGCCATCGCAGCGCGCTATGCTTGAGAATTCACTTGATTTCGTCGACCGTTTTCTCGCCACCCTGTCGAAAGGCGTGTTTGTGGGCATCGGTGTCGTGTTCTTGCTGTGGACGCTTGTCAGCATGCTGAGAAAAATCGAGTCGGTCTACAACCATGTGTGGAACGTGAGGAAAGGACGGCCGATTTATCGCCGCATCACCGACTACACGGCAATACTTCTTATCATTCCCATTCTTTTGATTTGCTCCGGCGGCTTGTCTATATTTTTGTCAAACTTCGTCCAGGAGTCGATTAATTCACCGATAGGCGTGTTGTCGCCCGTGCTCAAGTTTCTTCTCGACCTCTCCCCGGTATTCCTGCTTGGAGTCCTGTTTGTCGGGATGAACGTGTTGATACCCTACACGAAAGTGAAACTTAAAAACGCGCTGTTGCCCGGATTTGTGTGCGGAGTGCTGTTTTATTTCATCCAGTATGCCTTTGTGCATGGTCAGATATCCGTGACAAAATACAATGCCGTCTATGGCGGATTCGCTTTTCTTCCGCTGTTTCTGATTTGGATGCAGCTGTCGTGGACAGTGTGTATCGCGTGTGCGGTGATGACCTATTCATCGCAGAATTTCTTCAGTTTCAACTATCTGGCACAGGTGAAGAAAGCATCGGCACGCTATGTCGACCAAGTGGCACTGTTTGTGATAGCCACCGTTGTGAGCCGTTTTGAGGTAGGCGCCGACGCCGTGGGCAAGAAAGAGCTTGCCGACCGCCGTCAGATACCTGTGAAGATGGTCAACGAGGTTGTCGACCGACTGTGTGACGGGGGATTCCTGTCGGCGGTGATTGATGACGACGGCAACATCTCTTATCAACCGTCGCGCAACTTGTCGGGGATGACGGTTGAGGAGTTTATGAGCCGATACCATGAAATCGGTCATTCCGACTTTATAGAAGAGCCGGCGGTGGCAGCCGCTCTCGACCGCATGAAGTCGCTTCTCGATGTTGACTCTGAAGCCTACCGCACCACTACACTTTCCCAGATTCTTTGAGAGCCGCCAACAAGTCGGCAACGATAAATGTGCTTCCGCCAACGTATATCATATCGTCGGCCGCCGCACCGCTTTTTGCCGCAAGATATGCATCCTTGACAGAAGTGAAAGTGCTGCCCGTCAGCCCGAATTCAGAGGCCTTCTTTGCCAGGACGGTGCACGGCAACGCCCGCTCCACCGACGGCTGGGTGAAGAAGTAGAGGGCGTCGGTAGGCAGCATGTTGAGGATATGGGAGATGTCCTTGTCGCTGACAAATCCGATCACCACGCGCAGCGTGCCGCACTCGGCGTGTTGCAGCTGGTCGGCGATGTATTGGAAGCCTCCGGGGTTATGTCCGGTGTCGCATATTGTCAGCGGATGTTTGTCGACCTTCATCCATCGCCCCATCAAACCCGTTGTTCTGCAAACCGATGCGAAACCGTCGTGCACGTTTCCGTCTGTGATGATGAATCCATTTTCGCGAAGTAGGCAGACAGCATGCAGCACAGTGTCGGCATTGAGCGTTTGGCATTCTCCAGCCAATTCATCGGTGATGTTGCCGAATGAACGGGTGGAGAGGTGCAGGCTGTCGACAGAACGGCTGAAGTCGGTGATTTCCGAATTGTCCTGTGCGAATACGATAGGCGCATTCACGCTTTGTGCCTTCTCCTCAAACACCGGGCGTGTCTCGTCGGTGTATTCGCCGACGACAACGGGCGTATTCGGCTTTATTATGCCCGCTTTCTCGCCGGCTATTGCAGCAAGCGTGTTGCCGAGAAACTGAGTGTGGTCAAACGAGATGTTGGTAATGACGCTCAGCACCGGTGAGATTATGTTTGTGCTGTCGAGCCGTCCGCCGAGTCCAACCTCGATTACGGCAACGTCGACTTTCTCATGTTCAAAATATTTGAAAGCCATTATTGTTGCAAGCTCGAAAAACGACGGTTGCCGTCCGGAGTATCCGCTGTTGAGAAACTTATCGACAAACGAGCACACAAACTCTTCGGAAACCATTTTGCCGTCCACACGTATGCGTTCGCGGAAGTCGAGCAGGTGGGGCGAAGTGTAAAGTCCCACCCGGTAGCCCGCTTTTTGCAGGATAGCCGCCAGTAAGTGTGACGTAGAGCCTTTTCCGTTGGTGCCCGCCACATGGATTGTTTTGAAAGCCTTTTCCGGGCATCCGAACACCTTGTCGAGTTGAAGCGTCGTGTCGAGCCCCGGCTTGTAGGCCTGCGCGCCGACGTGTTGGAAAACCAAAGTTTTGTTGAACAGATAGTCGATAGTTTCTGCGTAGTTCATTTTCAATATATTATATATCCCGTCAAACCGGCGAGAACGATAATCAGAATGGGGTGTATTTTATAGAAAAAAGCCATCACGAAGCATACGGCACAGATTGCGATGCTTGAGAACAGGTCGTCCAACTTCTCGCAGTTCATCAGCAACAATGCCGCAGCGCCGATGTGTCCGACCACTTCAGGCCACAAAAAAAAAAAAATGCCCTTTATGTAGTGGCTGTCCTTGTGTTTTTGTATAAAGCGGCTTGTGTAGAGCACCAGCAGGAATGACGGGAGGATTACGGCGAGAGTTGTCACCATCGATCCCATGACTCCTCCACCCACAGTGTAGCCGATATAGGTGGCGGAATTGATGCCTATCGGTCCGGGAGTCATCTGCGAGATGGCTACAATGTCGGTAAACATGTGTTCAGTGATCCATCCGCGGTCCACAATCTCGTGGCGTATGAGCGACAGCATTGCATATCCGCCACCGAATCCGAAGATGCTGATTTTGAAGTAAGCCCAGATAAGTTTCAGATATATGCTCATTGTTTGTCCCCTTCCTGTTTTTCAACCGCGGTGCGGAAATTTTTTGAATAAATGAAATATCCGAACAGTCCGCCTATAAGGATGTAAAGAATAGGACTGGATACAACCGGAATGTTCGACCAGATGAGCAGAGAGATTGCAATCGGGATCCAGGCGTTCTTCCACGATATTTTTGCGGATTTTGCAGTGGTGAACACCGGCGACAGAATCAGCGCCACCACGGCAGGGCGTATTCCTTTGAAGATGCGAGTCAGTGTCTCATTGTTTTTGATTGTATCCGGTGTCAGAAACATCGCGATAGCGAGAATAATAAGAAACGACGGCAGGATGGTGCCGAGGACAGCGAAAATTGAGCCCCAAATTTTTGGCGAAGAAACGCCAGCCAAATTGTTAAAACGCTGCCGTGATGAAGTAGGTCCAGGCGGAATGACCTTTATCGAAG
>ENA-USZK01000252-USZK01000252.1-human-gut-metagenome-genome-assembly--contig:-NODE-252-length-31388-cov-6.872952_pt1 | contig 31388 bp, 11 predicted proteins | sample MGYA00250043_ERZ773534 | MGnify/ENA primary metagenome ERZ773534 (study PRJEB29103, sample SAMN06112056) | human gut metagenome | biome: human gut; feature: ankylosing spondylitis patient; material... | reverse complement strand
CTGGAACGAAATGATTTCATCATTGAGAAGCAGAAAGCCGAACTGCAACGTATAGAGGAAACCAAGCGACACAAGGAACAACAAGTAAGCCTTGCCGAACAGGAACTCAAACAGGTAAAAGCAGAGATACGCACGGACAAACTAAAGAAAACAGCCACCAATGCTGCTACCGCCATAGCAAGCGGTGTAGGTTCTCTTTTCGGAAGCGGTAAGCTGAAAGAACTGGAACATCACATCGAGCAGCTACATCAGGAAATTACCAAACGGGACAAAGCTACTGATGAATTAAAAATTCAGATACAACAAATACAGGAACAGCATAGCAGACAAATTCGTAATCTTCAAAGAATACATAATCAAGAACTTGAAGCCAAAGACAAGGAAATATCACGATTGAGCACCTTGCTTGAAAAAGCCCACAAATGGTTTCCCATGTTCAAAGAGATGTTGAGAATGGAAAAATTATGCGCTGTTATCGGGTTTACCAAAGACATGATAGAAAACCTCTTGACAAAGAAAGAATCCATACAATGTAGTGGCAAAATTTATTCCGAAGAACACAGGTGGAAATTTGACATCAAGAATGATATTTTTAGGGTTGAGAAACATCCGATGGATAGTGGTAAGCTTATGCTGACCATAAACCGACAACCCATAGTACAATGGTTTAAGGAACAATGGGAAAAGTTACAGCAGAATCTACGTAACTCGGTGCAGAGAGAGCAAAAATCCAGAGGATTTAGAATATAGAATAGCCTATTATTAATAAAATCAAGTATCTATGCATCCAAACAGATTGTTTTTATTACAGAATCAAAATCCTAAGAATTTATAAAAAATGAAGCCTAAAGAAGTTTTGGAAAAATGGATAGATTGCTTTAACAAAGCAGATGCTTATCATATAGCAGAGCTGTATGCTACTAATGCAGTAAATCATCAAGTCGCAAACGAACCAATAATAGGTAAAGAATCAATCTACAAAATGTTTGTGAATGAATTTGCCACTGCTAAAATGGTTTGTATGGTGGAAAATATTTTTGAAGATGGCGAATGGGCTATCATGGAATGGAAAGACTCTCTTGGACTTCGTGGATGCGGATTTTTTCATGTAAAAGATAACAAAATCGTCTTTCAAAGAGGGTATTGGGATAAACTTTCATTCTTGAAGCAACACAATCTTCCAATTGAATAAGTACTATCAGAATACGGACTGGGAAATTGAAATACCCAGTCCGAGTTATATAATGAATTTTACTTGTTAAACTATTTAAAGTCAGTTGGATAACAAACCATACCTTTCACATTCTCAGTAGCTCCAGGTATTAATTCAGCCACCATGCAATATTCATGAGAGACTTCGAAAGGAAATTCAATTCCTAAATCGATAGCCTTGCGATAGCCAAATCGAGGATAATACTCTTTATGCCCCAATACGACTGCTGTGCCGTAACCCAAAAGTGCTGCCCTCTGATGGGCTTACTGAATCAACATCCCCCCCAATTCCCTTACGCTGGAATTCCGGCAAGACTGCCAATGGAGCTACACTCAGGGATGTGACAGACTGGGTGTCACTGTCTATCTTTACTTCTGTAAGTAAGATATACCAGACAATTTGTTTTTCTGTCATTTTCTTGTTCTTATCTAATTGTTAGGCTCATTGTTGTTATACATTGTTTAATTATAGATAAATCGTGAATATCCTTCTCTCTTAAATCGTAGCCCGAATGGAATACTTGTTGCCCTTTTGCAGAAATGCAAGGGATGCTTCTGCCTTCAAAGACTGCTGTTCCAAAATAGTCCGGTTGAAATTCATACCAGCCTCCATCCAAGTCGGCTTGTTTGGAAGTGCCGTCCGCATTCAAGACAAAAGGATGGATATCAATATAGCCTAATTCTTTGCTATACAGTTCCACACGGGTGGGCAACCAATTTGTTTCAATTTGATATCCTCTCTCCTGCAAAAGATCAAGGAGTTGGTCTGTATAATTGGCATCAAAATCAATGTCAATATCTCTATGCAAGCGGGTTTGCTGTCCGTACAAGACATCCACTCCCCAGCCTCCATCCAACCAAAACTGCATGTCCAGGCTTTCCAACAAGTCCAAAACTTGAAATAACTCTGTAATCGTAGTGTGTTCTTTCTTTGTCATATAATAATTCTTTAATAAATAATACTATGCGTAATTATCCAACTGCTTGATTGAAGAAATAAAATTTGCACCCACTCCAATCAGAAAGATAACCCATCCGCTGATCATAAAGACGGATGTGATACCCCATGCTTCCACCCAATATCCTGAAGCTACGATACCCAGCATTGATGGAAAGGTACTCAAACTAAAGATGAGAGAAAAAGTCCGTCCAAGCATGTCCGAAGCCAAGTTCTGCTGAATAATAGCGATGAAAAGCGCATGGTAAATGGAATAGGCTATGCCTCCTGTAAATGTTAGGCAAACAAAACCTATAAATGCGCTTGATGGTAAATAACTGGCGCTAATCAGATACAATCCCAATATCACATAAGCCGTATGCATCACTAATGTTTGCTTGCTTTTCAAAGCCTTACAGGCAAGTACTAAACCGCCCAACAATGCCCCTGAGCCCCAACCCATTTCCACAACTCCCATTTGCAAAATGTTTCCGTTGAAATGCAGAAGCGTCATAAAAGGAAATAACGTAAAAACAGGCATAAGGACAAAAGTCACCAGCGTAAAGCATACGAATAAAGGCAAAATGCCCATTGTACGCCGCAAGGTATGCCAACATTCCGTCAGTTCTTTTTTGAAATCTGGAAGAACTTTCGTTTTTTGAAGAGAAGGAATCTGGACACAAAGTAAGGTCAGACAAGCAGCAACAGCTCCGATCACATCTATGAGCAGAATATACTGTATGGGAAGCCAAACAACGAGGCTTGCCCCTACAACGGGAGCTATCACCTCACTGAAGGATTGAATGGAATGGTACAAACCTGATACCCTGACAAGATGGTGCTTGGGAACCAGTAGAGGGATGCTTGCCTGTAAAGCAGGTGCATGAAACGTACTGCCTATTGAACGACAAGCAGTCAATAGATAAAAAAAAGAAAGGTCTTTATAACCCTTGGTTATCACAATAAAAAGACATAGGGTACAGAACGCGATGAACAAGTCCGAATAAAACATCGTTTTCTTTCGATTCCATCTGTCAACATAGACCCCGGCAAACAAGCCTAATACAAATTGTGGTAAAAATCCAGCTAAAATAGCCAGAGATAAAGCTGTCGGGGATTTAAATTCGTTGCTAATCCAAAAAATAATGGAGAAGCCAACAATCGTACTTGTTAAAATAGATATGAGTTGGCCTATTCCTATCACGGCCAAAGTTGATTTCCAATGATTCATTGTGCTAATATTTCATGCGTTTATAGATAAGTACTTTCGTACATTAAGCAAAACGAAATTCTATCCACACAAAAAACTTGTATTATAATCCACTCCTGACGTTGGAATACAATAACAAATACTTTCAGGACGATGTAAAGTCCTGAAAAATCAAACTGAATGGATAGATAAATATTAGTCTTTTCTCATCGGATTCTTTTAATATCGCTACTCTTTTATTATGTAGTGGTTGTATTATCTTAAATAAAACAAAAACACTCGACTTTACATTCTTGGGTGTAAAACTGGGTGTTTGTTTTGCAATCTGCTGATTTTCAGCGTTTGTTGCGGAGAGAGAGGGATTCGAACCCCCGGAGGTTTGACCCTCAACGGTTTTCAAGACCGCCGCAATCGACCACTCTGCCATCTCTCCGAAAATCCGTCCGGCTTTAGTCGGACGATTTTCTGTATTTCTTCCGCGGAGAGGACGAGATTCGAACTCGTGGTAGAGAATAACCCCTACGACAGTTTAGCAAACTGTTGGTTTCAGCCACTCACCCACCTCTCCAGTGGTTCGCTTTTGCGAGTGCAAAGATATATCAGATATTTCAGTCTGCCAAATTTTTTGGGATGTTTTTTTGCAGTTATTTTTCACAATATATGCAAGTCGTTGTCTGTCAGCGGTGGTTGCGGAACGTTGTGGTTGCGGAGTTTTGCAATGCGGCAAATTTTAAGTATGTTTGCATATGCATCTCGGCAGAGCAGGCCCAATCAAGTATGGATGCTTTGCGCTCGATTTGCACTGTCTTATGGTGAAAAATAAGGATATGGGAGAAACTGCGATATCATTGGTGGAGTTCAATCGGCGCATCGGCGGCTTGCTGCACGATGCGTCGGTGCAGCGGTGCTGGGTTGTGGCTGAGACAAGCGACGTGCGTCAGAGCGGCGGTCACTGCTATCTTGAGTTGGTGCAGAAGGATGCACAGACGGGGCAGACGCTTGCCCGTATGCGTGGAATTGTCTGGGCGAGTGTGTATGCCCGTCTGCGTTGTGAGTTTGAGAGAGCCACGGGGCAGCCGTTTGCGTCGGGACTGAATGTGATGGTTGAGGTCAGTGCCAATTTTCATGAGCAGTACGGGCTGTCGGTGGTGATAACCGGCATCAATCCCACTTATACGCTCGGCGACATGGCCCGTCAGCGCCTGGAGATACTCAACCGGCTGAGGAGCGAGGGCATAATTGATATGAACAAGCAGTTGCCGTGGGCCGACGTCGCTCAGCGTGTCGCTGTGATTTCTGCCGCTGGCGCTGCCGGATATGGCGATTTTATGAATCAGCTTCACAACAACCCGTCGGGCATCAAGTTCTACACGTGTCTTTTCCCGGCGGTGATGCAGGGGCAGAGCACGGTGACGTCGGTCATCGCCGCTTTGGAGCGCATCAACGACTATGCCGATCTTTTCGACTGTGTGGTGATAATCCGTGGTGGCGGCTCGACGAGCGATTTGAATTCGTTCGACAACTATGACCTTGCTGCCAACGTAGCGCAGTTTCCGTTGCCGGTGATATGCGGCATCGGGCACGACCGCGACAATACGGTGGTCGACTCGGTGGCGTCGGTGAGGGTGAAGACGCCCACGGCTGCCGCAGAATGGCTGCTCGACCGAGCGCAGTCGGCTCTCGACCATGTCAACGCACTCACAGATATGATGGTCGACTCTGCCACGCAGATGCTTTCGGGCGCGCGTCAGCAGCTGGCATATTTCACAAGCGGCATTCCGTTGATGGCTGATAATATTGTGGTGCGCCACCGCGCACGTCTGCAGCAGATTGCCGCGGCGATACCTGTTGTCGCTGCCCGGCGCATTGACGGAGCCGGCAAGGATTTGGCGTTTGCCTCACAACGGGTGGCGATGGCGGCACGGCAGTGTGTGGCTAACGAGCGGCAGCGTGTGACGGGGCTTGAGAAGCAGGTCGAGCTGCTGTCGCCCGACCGCGTGTTGCGCCGTGGCTATTCGCTGACGCTTCGCGACGGACATGTGGTCACCTCAGCCTCGTCGCTCCGTGCCGGTGACAGTCTCGTCACCCGCTTTGCCGACGGCGAGCGAACGTCGGTGGTGGAGTGAGGTCCTTGAAGAAAAAAGTTGATTGTAAATGGATTAAATATAATGCTATGAAGCTTGAAAAAGGAATATATGAAAATTTGATAGACAGCAAATTGGCTGCCGACATAAAAGTTAGTGAAGAGAATGGACTGATTTGCAGCAAAGATGCGATGGATGCTGCGGAATCGTCAAGGATGCTTGCAGAATATCTTGCAGAGGCAGTCAGAAGAAAATTGGATGACAGCGAAAAGTCGTTGGAGGATAAAAAAGATTTGGTTAATGCAATCCTTGATACGGAAATCTTTGCTGGTGACAAATCTGCGATTGTCGAGACCAATCTTCTTACGGAAGTCATGGACAGGCGGGAAGCGGCAGAGCGTAAAGCTGTCAAGAGGGAGGCGCTTCGGCCGCGCACGGGTTTCCGTGTCAGCAATCTTTTCACGGGAGGGCAATCGGCTGTGCAACTTGGACATGAGATTGTCAGAGACATTGCATCCGCCGACAGAATATGCATTATTGTGTCGTTTCTTAGATTGTCGGGAATAAGGATGCTGCTTGAAGATTTAAGGCGGTTTTGTGAGGTTGATGGACATAGATTGCAGATAATAACGACTACTTATTGTGGGATAACAGAGGCAAAGGCGGTGGAGCAACTGGCGTCATTGCCAAATACGGAGATAAGGATTTCCTATAACACCGAGATAGAGCGGTTGCATGCCAAGGCTTATATTTTTGTCAGAAATTCAGGCTTGAGCACGGCTTATATAGGGTCATCAAATCTCTCCAAGTCGGCTCAGACAGATGGCTTGGAGTGGAATCTAAGGGTGACGAATGTAGAAAATCCGCATATCATCAAATCTGCTCTTGCCACATTTGATATGTATTGGAACAGTGAAAATTTTGAGGATTTCGGAATTGGAGGGATTGAGAAATTCAACAGAGAGTTGAAGAGACAACGTGATGCCAAAGATCCGCAAAAGCAGTTTGAGATGTTTAATCGTTATCAAGTGCTTCCGCATCAGAAACAAATACTTGACCGACTGCAGGTGGAACGTGAGGAGAACGATATTTGGCGCAATCTGGTTGTTGCGGCTACGGGAACAGGAAAGACTGTAGTTGCGGCATTCGACTATAAGCGTTTCCACGAACACAACCGCAATAGAAGCCGATTGTTGTTTGTGGCTCATCGTAAAGAGATTTTGAAACAGTCGGAACGTACATTCCGGAGCGTGATGTGTGACCAGAACTTCGGAGAACGATGGGATGGGGAGTCTAAACCCGTCGCAGGTCTGGATCATTTGTTTATTTCGATAACAATGCTGAATAACCGGATGGACGACACGTTCAAAGAATTAGGCGCCGATTATTATGACTATATAGTTATTGACGAGGTGCATCATGCCGCGGCCGACAGTTATAAGAATATTATCTCGTTCTTTAAACCGAAAATTCTTCTCGGACTTACGGCTACACCGGAGAGAATGGATGGTCAAAGTTTGTTGCCGGATTTCGGAGGCAGGATAAGTGCTGAAATCCGTTTGCCACAGGCTCTTGACGAGGGCTTGCTGACACCGTTCCAATATTTCTGTATTTCGGACACTGTAGATTTGAGAGAAGATGGATTGATGCGTGGCGACAAGCTGATTGTCGATAAGCTTAGCGACAAACTTTGTGACGGGGAGCGTGTAAACTTGATAGTTAAGACGCTGGGACGGTATTTGCCCGACGAACATAATTGCCGGGCATTGTGTTTCTGCTCCGACAAGAGGCATGCACAATTCATGGCGGAGCGCTTCGCGGAAAATGGGCTGCGGTCGGGATGCCTGACATCGGATGTAAGTGCGGAAGAGCGGGTAAGGCTCAATTATGCCATACAAAAAGGTGAAATCAACTATCTGTTTGTGGTCGACATATTCAATGAGGGTGTTGATATCCCGGAAATCGACACTGTGCTGTTTCTGCGTCCAACCGACAGTTTGACGGTGTTTCTGCAGCAATTGGGACGAGGCTTGCGCTTGTGTGAGAGCAAGGACTGTCTGACGGTGTTCGACTTTGTCGCTCAAATGAACAGGCGTTATGATTTCTCTGAAAAATTCAGAGCTCTGTCGCTTCAAAAAAAGGCTGACGTTAAAAAGCAGATTCAGGAAAACTTCCCGGATTTACCGCATGGCTGTGCTATTTTTATGGAGCGCAAAGCTCGGGAATACGTCTTGCAAAATATTCAGAAGGCAACGTTCCGTAAGAACATATTGATTGATATGTTGAGAAAGTGTGATGGCACACCGACTATATCTGAGTTTCTGAAGGACAATAGCTTTGATGTCAGAGTGCTGTATAATAAGAATTGCTGGACAAAAATTAAAAAGGAGGCGGGAAAATGCACTTATGACGAAGACCATCTGACCAAATTGTTTGAAAAGGGGATAGGGCGATTGACGCATATTAACTCTGCTTCCCAAATCCGATTTATCCGTAGGTTCTTGAACGACGGCTGCAGCTGGCAGATGTCGGATAGAGAACGCTGTTTCGCCACGATGCTTTATTATGCGTTGTTTCAAGAACCTGTCAAGAATCTTGGATTCGGAAATATGCAGGAGGCGCTTGAGACGATAAGAAATTATCCGTTGTTCGTTCAAGAAATAAGGGAGCTGACCGACTATATTATGGAAAACCTTGAATTCCGGACATCTGTGCTCAGCGAAGCTTATCCATCAGCTCTTGAATTGCATGGTTGCTACAGCCGTGAGGAGATATTCATTATATTTGGCCTGCAGGATGAAAATAAGCAGAGGAAAGGTCATGTGGCAGGATTGCAATATGTGGAGGACTGCGATACGGAGTTGTTTTTTGTCACGCTCAACAAATCAGATAAAGATTTCTCGCCAACGACCCAGTATGACGACTACTTTATCAGTGCCGACAGATTCCATTGGCAGTCGCAGAATCGGGATTCACATGGGAACAGAGGCGACCGTTATGTCCACAACAACGGACGGCGCTTTATGCTGTTTGTAAGGGAGAACAAGCGCGACGGTTTCGGCAACACTTCTCCGTATTACTGTATGGGCATGCTCGACTATCTTGACTCATATGGCGATTTCCCGATGAACATACGCTGGCAGTTGGAACAGCCAGCGTTGCCGCAATTCATCAAGGCCGTATAAGCAGTGCTATCTCCTGGGCGCATGGGGTTATCTGACGATGACTTTGGTGGTGCCGAAGATGTAGAGCCCGGGCTGGAAGTCGCTGTATGTGGCAATGCCGGGCTGCACGTCAAGGATGCGGTAGAGTTGACCCGCTACCGTTACCACATTCAGTCTTGTTGCCATCGTGCTCTCGATGCGCACGCGCTGGTTGCCGATTGCGCGGACGGTTATATGGTCTTCTGTCTGTGTGTCATCCTCGTTCTCTTCCATGTCGGGCATAATGTTGTCGGCATTCTGTTCGGCGATGTTGATCACCGAAGTGTAGTCGTAATTGGCGTTTGACCTCGTTGCCGTCGGCGACATATATGTGCGGAACGGCGTCACTGTCGACAGCGATGAAGCATCGTCGAAAGCCGTGCCGCTGTTGTTCATTCCATACACATTGCCGTTGCTCACATTGATGGCGGAGAAAGTGCCGAGGTGAGAGTATTTTCCGCCTACCATAGTTGCCATACCTTTTGTGACCGGGATGGTTATTGCGCCGTACGACGTGTCGCCGGTGTGGTTGTCGCCGTAGGCGTTGAATGTCACGGTCTGAGCGTCTTCCCAAGCCCCGAAAATATCGTTGTAGAACGCACTTGAGAGGTCGAACTCATAGTAGCGCGCACCAGGGAAGCGCACGATGTAGGGCACTTCGCCTGCAAGACGCAGGTAGTCGGGGTAATTGTGTGACGTCGCATAGTATGGGTTGGCATACTGGTTGTAGAGTTTGTCGGCGTAGTTGTCGACGAAGAACGTATTCGCGAAAGTATAGGAAACACCATTTGTCAAGGCATTGCCCGAAGCGTCGGTAGGGGAGAACAAGGCTGCACCAGGACGTTGGAACACTGCCGACGGCACATTTCCCTCGGTGGCAATCGATGTCAGTCCGCGTAGCCAATATTCATGGTGTAGCGAGTGGATGTTCTGACTTGGGTTGTCGGTTTCCGCGTCCGACGGCGAGCCGTAGAAATGCGTTATCTCTCCGTTGAGCGATGCGGCGACCTTGTCGACGGTGAACGGCAGGCAGATGCCTTCCCATGCGCCTTTGCTGTCCTCGGCATAGTACATTGGTCTGCGCACATACCATGCGCGGTCGTTGACGTTGAAGGCGATGGGCACGCAGAGATTGTTGTTGTTGCAAGTCTCTCCATCTCCGTTCTCGTTGTCGGGAGTGCGCTCCACGAGGTGTAACAGAGAGGTGCTGTAGCCGTCGATGCCTTTTGTTATATGGTGTCCGCTTATCAAAGCCTCTCTTGTAGTCTCGTTGTAGTTGAGAGCTTTTTCCACCACGTCGTAAGCCTCGTTGCCTGTTGCCTCGTCATTATCGGCGGTGTAGACAAGGAGATTCTGCGTGATGCCTGCGTCCTCTTTCACAACGAAGTCGTTGAAACGGCTGGCGTTGTCGTCCATAGGAGGGTAGAAGATGCCACCGACTGTTTCCGTCGCTGCAGGAAGGTCGTGCAGGCAAGTGAAGTCGACAGCCGTGGTAGCAGAATCGTGCACGTAGGTGCTCATAGTGATTGAGCCATTGTTGTAGGCGTTGTAGTGGAACGCGTCGAGCGTCGTATCGCCGTAGTAGGCGGCGGTGCGGTATACGCGGTTGCTCATATAGCTGTTCTGGTGCGAAGCGATATCGCGTGGGTAGTTGTCGGGGTTGTGCTGAAGCGACTGTCCCCAGAAGAGGAAGTCGTTCATAAGTTCAGTGCCGCTGTTGTTGGCGTTGAACAGAGGCGTGTAGACAACAGGCGTCGGGATGCTGCCGTCGGCGTTGTATTTTACGCGCGGCGCGTCGAGCGGGTGCGTCTTGTCGTGACGGGTCTCCACCTGTTCGTAGTTGGGGATGTCGCCACCCTTGCCGATACGCAGATATGTGATGCCGGTGTTGTTGCCGGTGATGGCATCCGTGCGGCACGCATACTGATAGTCGCCGTTGGCATAGTAGGCTGACACGTATTTCAGAATCTCATTGTCGGCGTCAGCCTCAGTGCTTGATGTTGTCGGCTCGGCGCGGTGGCGAGCGCGTAGATAGTACTCGTTGAGGTCGTATGCCACCCGTCCAAGTCGGAAATCCTCCGTGGTGTATCCCTCGTATGGAGAGCCATCCCAGCGATAGACAACAGGCGTCGATCCGCTTTTGCCCGATGCCGGCGCATACTCGAAGCAGCAGTGGTAGTTTCCGATTTTGCCGTCGGCAGTCAAGTTGGATATTTTTCCGGAAGCAAGTCCGAGGTTATATATGTTGCCAGAACTTTCGATGCTGTTGAAAAGAGATTTTCCCGAAGGGATGCCGCTGATCACGTGACCGTCGCCATGCAGGATTCCCGCGAAGTCGGAAATGTAGTATCCGCCCTTGTCGGTTGCTTCCAGAGCAATGTCGTTCTGCAGGAAGAACTGAGCTTTTGCGCCATAGCGCGGAGCGTTGCTGTCAGTTCCGATAGAGTCGACGAAAGCGACAAATGCAGAGAGGTCGCTCTTGTCTGAAATGTAGATTCGCGGTTCCGGCAACGGGTCTGATTCCGTAGTGTCAAGGCTTTCCTCATTGACGCGGGTTATCGCCTCGGCAAGGTGCAGGTTTATACCAGCCTTGTGGGGATCCATGCGGTGGTAGTTGTGCACGACAAACTTGTCGGCGTCGTGCATGCCCACCTCCAGGATGTCGTTGAGTCCCGTTATCGAGACGCCGAGTTGTATTCCGTAGCCGTTCATATAGTAATAAGCAGGGACGTCGAGAAGGTCGTCGGTCTTGTCGTAGTGACAGCCCGCAAACAGACCTTTGCCATTTTCATCGGCTTGGTTGAAAGTGTCGTAGCCTGTTGCCACGTTGTTGCTGATATTTTCTTTAGTCCACGGCGTGGTGTCTTTAAACTCCCACTTGCCATCGGCTCCCATTTGCCGCTTTCCGATGCGCCAGTAGTAGCCGTTGACCGCAAACGACTGGTCTGCGCTGACCACGATGTTGTCTTTGGTTACGCGCACCATCTCGCCTGGCAGCGCGCAGTTTCCGATAGTGATTTGTCCGCTGACGGTTGGTCCCTGCACATATTCGATTGTCAGATAGATTGTGTAGGTGTATTCGCGCTGAACGTAGTATATCGTAGGGTTGCTCTCGTCGATTGTGACGTTGGAGATGTTGTCCACCTTTTCATACTTTTTGTTGGCAGTGTTGTAGGTGAACAGGCTCTCAATCTTCACAAACTCTTCGGTCTGAGGCTGGTAGTAGGTGTTGTCGGCATCGAGGTTTCCCGATTCCACCAGCTCGTAGCCAGACTCGGTCTTCTTGTAGAATTTACCTGTGTTGGTGTATATCGGCTTGTTGTCGGTCTCACTGATATATTCCTCATAGGCAGGCGCCTTCAGCACAAGCGTTGCCATACTCTTTCTGGCGAGGTGCTTGTCGAAGTAGTCGGGCTCAACGTAGTTTGTGTTGTCGACCATGTCCACCAGACGGAACGAAATCTTGGCATCCTCCTTCAGCCCCGCAGGCAGCGAGTTGTTGAAAAGGGTGGCTTCGTCGTCGCCCTTTTCTCTCATCGACAGCAGTGCGGCAAAGCCTTTCGACGCCTTGTCGGGATCGTCGATGGAGGTTGCGCCTGAGAAGTTGTTGCTCTCCGCGCCGCCGACATATAGTTTGTAGCCTCCGGCAACTGCGTCGGAATAGTATGTCTTGTCGGTTTCGTTGGTCTCGGTTCCTGTGAGATAGTTTCGATATTCCAGGTCGCTTGAGTATTGGCTCTTGTCGTCGGGATGGCCGCTGCGCATCTTCCAGTTGAAGATGCTTATAGGCTGGGTGCTCTTCAATCCGGCGAGAACGGTGAGTCCGTCCTTGTTGTCGCTGTCGAATTCGATCGGATTCTCTTTCGACGACTTGAACGTGTATCCGGAGATGTTGACATTGTAGTAATAATGGAATCCGGTGACATACCAATAGTGAACCTTCACGTCGTCGACCGTCTTGTCCGATCCGGGCGCGGTGATGGCATGGTATCCTGTCGGGAAACAGTCGTCGACGATGTATCGGCCCTTGTGGTATGGGAACACAAAGTTGCCGGTGGTCTCGAGGAAGTCCTCCTCGTGGGAGTCGCCGTCATGCCGCTTGTGATTGTTGTCGGCATACACATAGCCTCCGCCCTCATCCTCGCGTACGTTGATAAGGTTCATTTCCACAACGCCGTAGATTGGGCCGTACAATTTGTTTTCCACCACTTTTTTGCGGTCGGAGTCGTATGTTTCATGACAAAGTTGAATCTTCATTGCGTATCCCGAAGCGATGCCGATCATGTTCATTGCCGTTCCGTCGTTTCGTTTCTGGAACTCTCCGAACGGATCCTCGGCGTTTTCCTTGTCCTTGTTGGCGTTATAGTCGTCGATGTAGTGCTGCTTGACGCCCTGGTACGACATTCCGGCAAAGGCAGTGTTGTCGGTAGAGGCGGAGGCAAGCTGACCGTTGCGGTTGCGCCACATTCCGCTGTTGAAATCCACGTTCGACTTTATTGCGCTTACATAGAGGATATTGTTTGAGAATCCCATGTAATTGCGGGCTTTCGTGCTGTATCTGAAGTCCGTGTTGTTGTCGGGCTTCGCTTCCAGATCTCCATTGCTGTCAAATCGGATGTCGTTTGCCACCATCTTGATTTCTCCGACACGGGCGATGGAGTAGGGCGTCTTGTTGACATCGTTAACCGTATAGTCGCGGGCGCCGAGCAGAGAGAAGCAGTTGTCCTCCAAACGGATGATGTCGAGTCGCTGGAATGTGTTCAGAATCTTTGGATTGTCGATGGTGTGTCCGGCAAATCCATATCCTGTCAGGTCGGCGCTGCGGAAACCCTGGGCATACGACAGGTGTCCGTCGCCGAAGATGCCGCCCTCGCTGTCGTATTCGTAGAACTCATTTTCTCTGATTCCCTCAAGTCCCGACGGCGGAGTTGCGCCCGATTTGAAGAAATATTTGTCCTGCAGCGAAATGTAGCGGTATGAGTATATGCCGTTGGCGGCATCGGCGTCGCTGGCATAGTGCTTGTAGTAATAGCCGTATAGGTCGGTGCCGTCGGGCAGTTGCACCGGTCTGATGTCTTGGTGGGAGATGGTGATATGTTCACTGTCCTTGTTGTCGCCGACAAGTACAAGCGTGTTGCCGCAGAATCCAGCCGTAGAGCCGCCTGGCAACAAGTTAAGATCATCGCCGTTGCCGATTATGGCATAGTCGAGATTGTATTTGTCGGTTAGTTTCAGCACGGTTGTGTTGTTGGCTAATACCGAGCCTTGAGCCACCGAATATCCGCCGCCATAGACAGCCTCGTCAATGGTGATGTTGACGTTTTCCCAGCCCACCGACGGCGCGGCGGAAACTATCTTCTTGAAGTAGTGGGCGCGGTTTGCGTCGGTAATCGTGTCGCGCATGCCGTTGCCGTTGTCGATAGCCACGATGTCTTCGTAGACGCCCTGCGATATCCACTCGTCATTAAGCAGATATATGTGCTGCTTGATGGCAGGTGTCTTTTCCTTTCCGTTGTCGTTCTCAACTCCAAGATTCTTCCGGTCGGCGCGTTTAAGCTCATATCTGCCTCGGACATGGTTTTGGCGGTTGGTCGAGTAGTAGGTTGGATATCCCACAATCACCTGAGTGGAGCCATACACATAGCCCGAATATGAGCCGCCCGTGACGGCGCGGAATATGTGGCCGTTGAGCATCTTGATAGTCGAGTAGCCCACCACGTTGCCCTGCTGGCCTCCGCCGTAGATGAAGTTGGCAGAGACGCCCAGACCTTCCGGATTGGTGTCGGGGTCGACCACGCCGCAAGGCAGAAACTTGTTGCCGTCCATTTTTGGCTCGGAGCATTTCACCGATTCGCCGATTGTCACGTTTGCGATTCCGTATACGAAGCTTTCCATACCGTATCCGGCACCGTAAACGTTGAGTGCGGAATATTCGGCAGCCTTGACCAGCAGCTCGTTCGACTTCTCCAGCTTGTCTCTGTCCTTTCCCGCCAGCATGTCGCTCTGCAGGTTTATGCAGACGTCGCCGACGATTGTTCCGCTCTTGAAGCATCCGCCATACACATTTCCGCCGATGTATGCGCCGTTTTTCTCTTTAGGCATAAATTTGTTGCGGATGTTGAGTTTGATGAACGGATATTCAGAGTCGGCATCGCCGAGCAGATATCCGCCCCTGTGCTTGGCCTTGCCTTTGTAGTCGTAGTTGGTATTGTTGCATCCGCCCACAATCTTGTCGGTTATGGTCAGCCCTTCCGGAAATGTGTATTCAAGCACATTTCCTATTTTGCCGCTTGTCTTCGGCATAACGTTCATATTACCGCGGTTTCCTCCGCAACAGAACGTGCCGATGATGCAGTTTGTCAGTCCTTCTCCAGTCTCGCTGCCGTTCCATTTGAGCGAGCCTTGTATGTCGGTCTCCACCGGTTGGAAGTAGAGGTCGAGTAGGTGCGGATACACAATCGGACGTTTGCTTTTTTCCGTTGGTAGATACACTGTGTTGATGTTTGCGTTTTCGGAGTCGTTGATCCAGTCGATAGGCTCAGCAAGATCCAGCTCCTGGGTGTAGTCGTAGATGTCGCCGTTCAGCTTCTGGAACATATTCATGAAGTCGTTGTCCTCCGACGTCACAAACAGCTCCTCGCCGTTGCATCCCATGAACACGCCGCCGATACGTACGTGGCTTCCTATGTTGACGCTGATGTCGCCGACAGACTTGTCGGCATCTTCCGAAGCCCCGTAGGCAAGCATCTTCAGCACGGTTGCGGAGTTGCCGCCGCCATACACGTTTCCGTCGATGCGTACCGTGTCGGATGTAGACACACCATGGATGTTGATGCTCACTTTGTTGGTCAGCGGACGCCATGAGTTGATGTTCACCATCTTCACCGCGTCGCTTGTGGCTTTTAACTGCGTCATGTTCTCGCGCATAGGCACGGTGTAGACCAACGGCACCGTCTCGGAGTCGGGGTCGTTGGGATTGATGGGATAATACTCGTTGACCGTCACATTCTTGTTTCCGTTTCGGTCGGTGGCATACAGGTAGTTTCCGTTGCCTGCGCCATACACGTTGCCAAACAGATGACCGCCGTAGATGTTGATGGTGGTTCCTGTGCCGCCGTTGTCCATGAAGTAGCCATTCTTGTTCAGTCCCACGTTGACATATCCCGACACGTCGTTGCCGCCATACACGTTGCCATGAATGAAAATGTCGGCATTGCTGTAGGTATGGGGACTTGTAGCCGGCTTGTTGTCGCCAATTCTCACAGTCGTGCTCTTAAGCACATCGCCCATAAATCCGCCTCCGAAAATGTCGTGGCAGTCGATGGCCTTCAGCTCCACGTCGGTTGAGTTGACTGAACTGTAGGTGCCTCCTCCGAACACACGACGGCAGAACACGCCACCGGAGCCCACGATGTGCGTGTCGCCGAACACTTTGCCTGAATATCCGCCACCGATGATGTCCATCACCGAGTAGCCGTTGAAAAAGTGCTTGTATTCCTCGCCTTTCACGATGTCGATGCCTTCGAGGATGCTTCCTCGTCCTTCCATTTCCACGTTTACATACGTGTCACCCATCACGATGGCATTCTCACCGAATCCTCCGCCAAACACGCTGAATTGCGGTGTGCCGATTTTTTCGTAGATTTCTTTCCACTCAATGCTTTCAAAGAAATTCTTGCCGGTGTCACGTCCAGCCACCATTTCTGTGCTGTTGTAAAGGAGTCCCTTTGTCATGGTGATATAGGAGTTGTTGCCCACAACGGATGCTATTTTTCCGCCTCCGTAGATATTGTGGTTCACTTTGAACTTACGTGCTTTAGGGTCGTACTGCGGAGAGTAAATCGTTCCGTCTACGATGCTGGCAGGACTCCATGTGCGTGCCTGCACGTTCCATAATGCATGTGCCTGCACTTTGCCTCCAAGAATCAGCAGGTTGGTGTTGCCGGTTACGTCGGCAGATGTCACCGCCACGCTTTCGCTGCCATTCTCAGTAACGGTTTCGACGCTTCCCAGACCACCTCCGTGAGCGCTTTTTCCTAACCATCCGTCGTAGATTGTCAGCAGGGTGTTGCCATACACAGTGCCGTTCTGGCAGCCGCCAAAGAAGTCTTCCATGAGAGTGGGGTAGGTATCGTTGTCAACATCGGGATGCACCATGTTGGCGTCATCGCTTGGAGAGAGATATTCTTTCGTTGTGTCGTCCCAATAGGGGTAGTGCATCACCGGGCGGTCGAGGATGAGACACGAGTTGCCGTAAACACCTCCGAGACTCTTGCTGTCGGCACACTCAGTGACAACACGCCCCCTGCCGCCAGCAAACACCTGCGACATCAATGATCCTCCACGGATGTTTACGAGAGTGGTGCGGTTTGTCGGGGATAGATAGTTGTCGCGGGTGAACACCGCAGCGTCGGCTTTTTTGCTGCCTACATTCGCCAAATCGCCGCCGCCGTAGACTCTGCCGAATATCAATGTGCGTTCAATCAGTCCGAGTCCATTACGGAATTTGTACATTTTGCCATAGATGTGCACTTCGGTTTTCTCTACATGCGCCATGTCCGGGAAATCGATGAAAACGCCGTTTCTTTTTACCGATTCCACACCGGAGCCTCCTCCGTAGACACTATGATTGACATCGCCTCCCTTGATGAAAACCATTGATTTGCCTTTTACCGAACCGAAGTCATAGCCGCTTCCGCTGGAGAAGTCGCCATAGGGCAGCGCTCCCAAACCAGCACCAAAGATGTCGTGGCAGCCAAGTTGACAGTCGGTTTCCACGTATGTGTCGCCCGTTACATATCCGGCATAGCCGCCGCCATGAATCTGAAGCAGCACGAATCCGGGCACGCCGATTTTCCAAGCCAGACGGCTGATGTGGTAACGGCGGAATACGCCTGGATCGTTCTCGCCGCCATCATAGCTGCCGAAATAGAGTTTCTTGTCTTCTTTCGACAACTTGAGATAGTCGTTGTAGATATCTTTTTCGAGGTCGAGATATGTTTTATAGTCCTTGTTTTGATAGAGATAGCGGTATTTTATGCCGTTGATTGTTATTATGCCGTCGTTGTCAAATTTTGTTCCCGGCTGCGCATAGACTTCGGTCTTTCCGACAGAAGTGTTGACACCATACCCCGCGCCGAACAACGAGAACGAGGGGTGTTCAACGTGAATGCTGTTCAGGAACCAGCAGAGCCCCTGTACAGTGGTGTTTTCAAACATACTGATGGTTTTCCCCTTTGAGTCCTTTATGTCGTCGAGGGGGGAGTGGTTGATTATAACGACAGTCTTGCCGGTGTTGGCAACAGAGGCTGAGCCGACATGGCAAGCCCGGTTTCCTCCGCCGAAGATGTTGTAGGTGGTGGAGAAGGTGAATCTGTCCAGATCGAAGAATTTCTTAGTATTCTCATTGTTTCTGATACGGTCAATGGCCTTCTGCGCTATAGGGTCGCCGATGTTGTCGAGCGACGGAGCTTCGTCGATGGCATAGGCAATCCGTCGGAATTCGTTATTGTCGCTGCAGATGGGGCTGCTGTCAGACTCGGCGTCCAGCCATGTGGTAATGTTGCCGTTGATGTCGGCTTTGCGGTTCCACATCCAAGAGCCTCCGTCAAATTGCACTTTCGTGTTGCCAAGAATATTGGCATAAGTGCCGGTGTCGGCTACGTCCTTCTTGCCAAGCACCTCGTCGACTGCAGTCAGCTCGTTGTCGATGTCAATGTCGCCGTATCCTCCGCCATATACATTGCCGCCCATCATTCCGCCCTCGATGTGCACAAAAGTGTTGCCGTCGACCGTTCCGTATTCGCAACCGCCGTAGATGTCGCCCCAAACGCATGGCACCACATTGTCGGTGCCGCTGTCAACGCCCGGATTGCTGTTGACGATATGCACAAGTGTGTTGCCGTTGATGCGGCCGATGTTGTAGTATTGGTTGGCTTCAGCCTTTCTGCAGCCCACACCTCCGCCATACACGTTTCCAAAAATGTTGCCGCCGCGGATGTTGACAAACGAGCGGTAGCCATCAGCCTTGTAGCTTAAGAATGTGCCGTCGGCTTGGTTGAGCGTCGAAGCGCTTGTCAGCAAGTCGGGCGAGTAGTAGTCGGAAGGTTTCATCTCTTGGAAAATGCCCACATTGGCATTGTCGCCGCCGCCGTACACGTTGCCGTAGATGTTGGCGTCGTCGGCAACCTCCACCATGGTTGTGCCGATGACACGCGCCACGGTTATGAAGTGGGTTGAAGAGGCTGTCTCGGGCTCCAGTCCGGCACTTCCTCCAAACACGTCGCCATGGGTGAATGCTCCGCACATATATACCTCCGTGTTGCCGCCAATCTGACCTGTGGTGTTGTCCTCGGTTGACGCAATGTCGCCGAAGCCGCCGCCAAACACACGGCGGATAAACGTTTTTCCGTCGACAGTGACTTTGGTGTTGCCAGCCACAGTGCCGGCATATCCGCCGCCCAACACAGCCCATACGGTGAAGTTGGGCACTCCCATCGAAAGGTCGAGAGAAGGAGCGTTGGGGCCGTATTTTCCATAGTCGCCGTCAACGTTGACGGTTACATCGGTGCTGCCAACGGTCGTCAGCCGTCCGTATCCGCCGCCGAAGACGCTGAAGTGAGGATTCTCGTTGTCGGTGTACGACTGTTTCCATTCGTCGGTTATCAGCAGTTCGTAAGGCGTCATGCCTTTCTGCATCATCACGGTGGCAAGGCCGGTGCCGTCGGCAGGGGTTGTTGTCACATTGCCGTCGGCGTCTTTGTATGTGCCCACGTTGCAGGCAAGATTGCCGCCGCCATAGATGTTGTGGGGATTCAGGAACTTGCCGTCGGCATAGAATTTTGATTTTTCGTATACAGTGTCCTCCGTGGCAGGCTCGTCGCCGGCGTTGTCGATGTCGGGATCCCAGATGTAGAATATGTTTTCAACCGGATCCCACATCTTGAACCATATCACATTAATCGAGAAGCTGTCGTCAATCGGACCGTGGCCTGCGCTTTGTGTGCCGCCCTCGTCCTGCGCCAGGGTCACGTTGGTGTTGCCGAGCACGTCGGCTGAAGTGACCGTGCCGTCTGTGATGTCGCCGTTTCCGCCACCGAACACCTGACCGGCGATGTTTCCGGCATATATGTTCACATACGTGTCGTTGGCAACTTGTGCAAGATTGCCTCCACCGAAAATGTCGCCGTAAATGAAAGGAGCCTGTTGTGTGCTGCCCGCGAACGACACGTTGGCGTTGCCGGCAACCAGACCCACCAGCTCAGGATGCTGCGTGAAGCCGTCGCCGGCGGCAAACGCTTGCGAGGCAGGGCGCAGACGGCGTCCGTTGCCGCCGGCAAACACCGAGCCGCGGATGTCGGCGCTGTCGCCGATGACAACGTTTGTGGCGTTGCCGTCAAACTCAACAATCGCCATGTCGCCTCCGCCATAGATGTTTTTGTAGAAAGTGCCGCCCATAATGTTCACGCTCGACTGTCCGTATATGCGTGCCATGTCGGAAAGCGTCTCAACGTTGGAAGTGCCCATCTCCTTGGCGTCAGCCACACCGTATCCGCCGCCGAACACCGGGCAGTAGAAAATGCCGCCGTTGATGTTCAGCTCCACGTTGCCATAGGTCTTGCCGAGGGCTTTGTAGTCGCCGGAATTGCCGCCGTAGGGGTTCTGCGAATAGAAAAAGTTAGTGCCACGTCCGCCGGCGAATACGCCGTTCTTGCAGTGAAACTCTCCACCGTTGATGGTGAGCGACGCCACAGTCGCTCCGGTTTTTCCGTACACGTTGCCACCGCAACTGTTTGGCGTGGCAGCCGTGCTCGACCACAAGCCTTTGCTCATGAATCCGCTTCCTCCGCCATAAATGCCGTCGATAGGTTCGGTTGTTGAACCGAACTCTCCACCGGTGATTACAATCTTGGTGTTGGTGTTGGTCGGGTCGACATAAGTGAACGACTCGAAATCATCGTTGTTGTAGCATCGATACGTCACCAGACGGTCCTTTGCAACGGCATACGGACCATAGAGCATAACGTCGCCCGATTCATTCCAATAGGCGATGCTTTTATCGGGAGTGTGGCTGTCGGCATTGTCGTCGCCTTCGCCGATGCCGTTCATACCGCCTGCGCCAGCACCGTAGATTCCGCAGAAGATGTTGTCTGTCTTAGTGTTGCCGGCAGGGAGAATTTCGAATACGCCGCCGTTGATGGTTATTGTGCTGTAGCCATAGAACGGGTTGTTGACAATCACGTTGCCGGTGTGCCCACGACCGGTGCTGCCGCCATACAGCTCGGTGACAATTACACGGTTGTCAATCCACTCGTCGTCGTTGTATTTTGAAGACGCCGGGTCGAGCGTGATGCTTGCCCTGCCCATATATGTGTTGTTAGGCACGAAGTAATCGGTGCCGTTGTAGGGGAGGATTAAGTCGCGCTGCGCACCCAGCGAACCGTTTACGACACGCGCCACCTTTCCGCTTCTGATTATTATGTCGACATCCGCATACATGGCACCCTCGTGGCTTCCGGCGAGAATGATACCGGCATCGTAGTCGCTCTTGCGTTTGCTTGTTTCTCCCTTGATTTCCCTTTCCGGGTTGTGGGCGTCGTTCCATTTGCGGTCGATGTCCATCTCGATTGTGCACTTTATGGGCTGATTGGGAGTTCCCATCACTCCATTGTAGTCCTTCTCGGAGGATGTCTGACGTCCGCCCGCGCTGATTGCGGAGTATAACCCGGACTTGATGGATATTTTGAAACCCTCCTTGCCGTGAGGCATCGATTGCTCGAAAGCCTCGATTCTCTCTTTTCTGTCCAGCGGATAGAAACGGCCGTCGTTGTTGAAACCGCCGAAGATGTGGAATGCAGTGGTCACAGCGCCGTCGATGGTGCCGTAGTCAGGCGAGTTCTGCCCGAAACCGGTCATCTGTATGCCTTCGCCCATCTCAAGGTTGTTGTACTGGCAGTAGATAATCTTGTAGAAATCGCCGCCGTTGTTTGTCACAGGGTCGTTGTTGAATGTGATGTATTCAAATCGGGTGTCGCCCCAGATCGGCAGACCCTTTTCGGCACCATAAATCTCGATAGTGCCCTTGTAGTCGGTGCCGTCCCAGTCGCCCGTGATGGTGGCGTTGCGGAAAAGAGGGGACTCTCCCTTTGCTTTAGCCCAATCGTCAAACTTCAGCATGCTTTTGCCTCTGTTGTTGCTGGTTATGTTGAAACCCGTGTATTGACTGTTGGTCACGTCGGCATGGCTTGTGCCCATCAGCACGATGATGTTTTCATCCCAAGTACCCGTCTTGGCGAGCTTGCTGTAGGCGCCTTTCCACGTCTTCATTGCCTGTGTCGGGGAGTAGCCCCACTCCTCGTCGTCGTTGTCTTCGCCCTGTGCGTAGGTTGTGCCGTTGATGCTCACCGCCTCAGGACACAGATACACCACGATAGTCACTTTGATGTTTTTGCGGAAAATGATGTTGCCACCGCTCTTTACGGTAACCGTACAGTTGAACTGGTCCTTGTTGGTGGCAGTTTCCGGACGTACAAACTCGTTGGACGTTTCCGACAGCAAGGTTGCTTTGTTGTACCATTCGTATGTGATGTCGAGACCAAGTTCGTCGTTTGTGAAATTCTCTTTCGTGTTGTTCGTCACATTTATGATGTATGTGCCGGGCTTGGTTTCGTAATCGAGTTCGGCAGTGATGCCGATAGCCTCGACGAGTACGGTGTTGGTGCGCTGGCTGCCGTCGACGGTCATAGCATAGACATACTGGGAGTATATCTGTCGTGGCAGGATGAACGGGTTGCAGGCGGAGCTGTTGACCTTTTCACCCTCAGTGTTGTTGGTCGATGCATACCAGTTGTAGACATCGGAAGTGGTTTCTCCGTCTTCGGTTGTAACGGTCAGCACATCGCTTGTGCCGCGCTCCGCCTTCAGGGCAATCGAGCTGAAAGAGAACCGTTTGGAAGAGTTTGAATATGACCACGGCCTCTTGTCGAGGTTGTTTTGGTTGATGTACAGGTTGTTGAGCCCGGCAAACGTCTTTCCGAACGGCTCTCCTGTGGTTGCGTCGGTTGCCGAAATGTCTTTTTCAACGCCGTATTGGTTATAGGCGTAGGTGTCGGCAGCCTTGTTGGCAGGAGTGTAGTACCATGTGTCCTTCACCTTGCTTGCAAAGTTGTCGGCGGCTATAAACGCCATCACGCTGGCTTTTTTGCATTGGGTGGTGTTGGCGCTTGTCTTCAAGCCGGCACCGTGCACATAGATGTTTCTCGGCCATACGGCATAGCCTGTTTGGTTGGCAAGTTTGCTTGCCGCACCGAAACCGCATGAAATCGTCACTTGTCCTTCCACCCCGTTGAGAGCAGCGTTCTGGAACATATCGATTTCCGTGTCTGCTGAGATGTTGAATATTCTCAGACTTACGAAGTTGTTGAGATAGCCGGCTATACCTCCAATTCTGAATTTTGTCTTTGTCGTGTAACTTTCGTTGTTGTCGGATATTTTGGAATTGCGGATGATGATGTTGCTGAGTTCCGCGTTCTGGGTCATGTCGGCAACCACAATGCCCATCTTTACCGTGTAGTTGGCGTTGTTGAGAGGCGTGTGTGCCGCCTTCTTCTCTATTCTGGCATTGTCGATGATAAGGTTGGAGACAGATGCATACTCATTCTCGTTGTTGCCCTTGCCGTTGAGTCGGGAGAACAGACCCCACGAGGCTTCTTTTAGGTCGCTGAAAGTCCAGCTGATGAGCAAGTTGCTGACGGAGTGCCCGTCGCCGTCAAACTTTCCGGCGAAGAAATGTCCGTCGGTAGCCTTCGCGATGCCTTGAGCCGTGCCGATAGGAGTCCACAATCCCTTGCTGAGGTCGATGTCCTTGGTGAGCTTGAAATATTTCTGAGAAAACATTTGTTGAGCTGCGCCATTGTTGACTTCATGCGCCAGCCTTGCCAATTCCATATCGTTGCTGATGAGGAATGGTTTTTCCTTGGAGCCGTCGCCCTCGGAGCCGTCGGGATAGAGCTGGTAGCTGTCGGCATAGAAATGGTTGCCGTCGTAGTCAACGCCATAGGCTTTCGGCTCGATGCTGAAAGCGATGGTCTGCTGGGCATTGCCGGCAGACGTGATTGTCACCTCTCCGCTCTTGGTTTTGTTGGTCAGCGGCAGTGTGATGGTCTGTCCGCTGTCGGAAATGCCGTCGGTGACATTCTTGGAGTCCACTTTCCATGAGAAAGTGCTTCCAGCCGGGATGTCGGCGGAAACGATGGAATAAGCGACCGTGCCGTTCTTGAAATCCCATGAGGCTTTAATGTCGTTGCTGCTTAATCCTTGGGCCATGGTCAGATTGACTCCGGCAATCATAAGCATGAGCAGAGAGAAAAAAACTCGTGATATGCTATGTGTTGAATGTTTTCTCATTTTTCAAACACTTTATTGTCGTTATCTATTGTTAGTCTATCAATAATTGACCCGTATAGGCATCTTCGTCGGCAAGCACATACAGGTAGCGTGGCTGTATGAGAATGCGTATCGGGCTTATCATCGCAGTCTTGCCTGTTGTGAGGCTGCTGAAATTATCCTTGTTGATGGTAATTCCGGAAGTGACGTTCTTTCGGGTGACGATGGTGGTGCCGTCCTCCGCAATGAATTCCACATCGTATTTGACGTTGATGACAGGCAGGAATTTGGCATCGGGTATGGTGTAGATGTCGGCACCCCATTGCGTGTAGCCGGCAGATGTGACAATGACGGTCTGGGTGTTGTCGTCGTAGTCCGCGGAGCCGTAGCCTTTGTAGACAATAGGGAATGGCGTCTCTACAAACGACTGACGTTTGATGTCGCTCCATGTTATTGCAGAGGCAGACCAACTTTTTGATGTTGTATTCCAGACGTAGGAACGCGATATTGTGCACGATGTGGAGAAGCTGCCTGAAAGCGTCACGCTCTTGATGCGGAAGTGGCGGATGGCGTTCATCTTGGTGCCGAGCATGAAGAGCAGCTTGTAGCCGGTGAGTGTCTGGTCGAATTTCAGACTGACCGTTCCGCCTCCGTTGCTATCGGAGATGGCTCCTTTGCTGCTCGGGACGGCGCAGATGATCGGCGCCGCCTTTGTGTCGTAGATTACCGGCACAGGGTTGCCGCCGTCGCTCATGGCGAACGGAAACGAGAGGGTATATGTGTTGTTGGCGGTGCGCAAAAGAGTGGCGCCGCCTGTATATGGCATATATGCGAAGAAGTCGAACGACGAAGCCTTGGTGTATTCGGTCCAGCGCTTCTTTGTCGCAGTGTCCCAGCCGTATGTCGCCACGTTGTAGGTGGCAGTCTCATTGTTGAATATGGTGTTTGCAGCCGACACATAGCGTTTCGGCATGTCGTAGTATCCGAACGTGCCCATCGTTGCGGGATGGCGCGTAGGGTCGTAAGCCTCGTAGGGGTTGGCGCGTGTCGCTGTTTTTTGCGGTTGCACCGAGAATGAGATGTATCCGTGGTTGTCGGCTTGCTGTATGGGCATGTCGGAACCCTCGCAGGCAGAAAGCGTTGCGAGAAGCGCTATAGCGGTTATTTTTGAGATATGTTTCATTCTTGTAGTCAATTCTTTTTACCAGTCTTCAGTGCCTGAGCCGTTGTTTTTTATGTCGGCACCGGGAAGCCATTGTTCCACCATCAAATCGTTGAAAGAAATGCTGTCGCCGGTGTCTGACAGTTTGAATATGTAAGTGTATTGGCAGCCTGCTTTCCATTGCATGTATTGCGCCGGCACTGTAGCCGACACCGTTTTTCCGCCAATGTTGATTGTTATGGTGTATGCTCCCTGTTCGTAGGGGATGTCGGCGAGAGGCGGCACGTAGTACCATTTATTGTAGAGAGTAGGGTCTTTGAGGATGTGTATCTGGTCGCCAGCCTCCTCGTAGGGAGTGGTGAGGACCAGGAGTCCGGACGCATCAGCCGCTTCCGACTTCGACATCGTGAGAGTCGGAAATGTGCCGACCGGAATACCGGTGAGCGGATAGGCGGCGTCGATGGTGCCGCGGAGAGGGGTGTCGGCTTTTGCCGGGGTGTCGATGAAACGGCTGTCGCGGAACTTGATGTTGCTTATCGCAACGTTGGTCGTTCCGTCAGGATAGGTGAAGCGGAAGCGCACCTTTGCGATTATCGGCGCGAAAGTCAGAGTGACGCACGACCCGTATGCCGGCGATGTCGACGAAGGGGAGGCAAGCCAAAGGCGGCTTGCGTATGGTGTTGAAGTAGCGGTTGCTGCTTCAGAATATTCAAAATTAAAAGACAAGGTAGCGGTAGCGTTGTCGCCCGAGCTGACCGAAGTCTTTACATCTGGATTGAAGGGACTGTATGCGAAAAAGCGGTAGCTCGTTGCCGAGTAGTCCCAATATTTTATTGTTTGCAGGGTGGCACTTATAGGATTTTCAATGCCAGCATATTCCCAGTCGGCAGTGTTTGTCGTAGAGCTGCCGGCAGAGCCCTGATTGTATGACATTTTATATCCGTCCATCACAATTTGCGGCGATGACGGGTTCGGGGAGTTTGTTGTGGTTTTATATCCCCATGTGCGGAACGTCTGGAAGATAGTCTCGAGACCGTTGCCCGCTGCTTTTGTTTTTGCATCCTGCCAGTTGTTGTTTGTGCTGCTGAAGGCGATGCTTGTCTGTGTATTGTCCGGTTCGGGCACTATTGGTTCGTCCGGCTCGGATTGCGAGCAGGAGAATAGGGAAAGTCCCAACAGAGGAAATATTAGGATGCGATGTTTCTGCATGTCTTCTTGTTTTTTTAAAGACGGGCGGGGAAAATTCCCCGTCCGACATATAAATGTGTCCGAGGCGTGTGAAAACACACCTCAGACACAATGTTTTTAGTCAGAATCCAAGGCGTGGGCCAAGGAGAAAGAATTAGTTTTTGACAACTTTGACAATCTTGTATGACTTTTTGGCTCCATTGTCGTATTCAACAGCGTAGTATGTTTCTGTAGCCGTGGCGGTTACAACACCTTTCCACTTGAGAGCATTTACTTTGAGAGGAGTGTAGTCAAGACCTGCCGGAACTTCTGTTACGGTAGTGGCAACACCTGTTGCTGTTTCTGTCACAACCATCTTCTTGCCTGCGTAGTCGGTGACAGTCCAAGTCTTTGCGGTCGCATCTTTTTTTCCGTTAGTGATAGCGTTGGCAACGCTTGCCTCGTTGATAGTCTGAGTGGCACCGCTTTCGAGAGTTACGGTGTACAATTTCTGAGGAGCGACGGTTTGGGCAGCGGTTTCGCCTGCAGTAGTAACATATACTGTTGCATAGATGTCGGTGCCGTCAACATATTCGTTGCCGCCGGTAGTCACCTTGTTGTCTTTGTAACCGTATGTTGTGATGCTGTTGTCAGAAACAGTGGTGATTGTTTCCTGGAATCCGTTTGCCTCGTCGTCAACAACAACGGCGTCGAATGAAATGGCTGTCAAACCAGTGCTTGTGCCGCCGGTAGAACCATTGGTGTCCTGAGAGATTTTGAAGATGTAAGTGTAGGCGAAACCAGACTTCCATTCAGTGTATTCGGCAGGAACGGTTGCAGTGGCGCCTTTCACGTTGATAGTCTCTTTAGAACCGTCGACAGAAGTGAGCTTGTAGTCGATGCGGAGAGTGATGGCGCTTGCCGCACCTTCCGACGGGAGCACGTTCTGATAGCCGTCGCCGCAGTAAGAAGGTTTCGCTGCATTCTGGCTGAGGTATGTTGAGCCTTCTCTAATAGTGCCTTCGTCCTGGTTGCCGTATTTGACAGCGCCGAATCCTTTAGAAGACAAGGTGGCAGTTTCACCTGCAGCGGTTGATGCAGTGAATTTTACGTGAGCCTTGTTGTAGTCTTTATTATCCTTGTTGACGATACCTGTTGTAGGGAAGTACACTGTCAATGTTCCGGAATTGTTGAATGTTCCGATGAGTGTACCTTCCGTGGTGGGTGTGGTGCTTGTAGCGTCGTAGAACTTCACGTCGCTGATCACATAACCTGGGACAGTCTCGAAGAGAGCCATGCGCACCTTGCTGGCAGGGTGACGGAAACTCATTGATACAGTCTTGCCGTAGTCTTTCTCTTCAACAGTCTTCATGTCGGAAATGTAGCACTCGCTGAGAGTGTTTACGTCGCCGGTGAGAGTGTAGGCGGCATTTTTGAGGTCGGCTTTGTTGACGGCTGTCGGAGTGGCGTATTTTGACGCCGAACCCTTACCCATTGAGAAAGCTATGAAATCGTAGAATTTGCAAGAGTGGTCCCAATACTTGATGGTCTGCTGCTTTGCTTCCAGTGCGAGAGGAGCTTTAGGGTCGGTTCCCTTTACATTCATGTCCTGATTTACATACTCCCAACCAGCACGGTTTGACTCTGTAGAGAATGCTGTACCGTCGTTGAAGTTCACATTGTAGTGGTCGAAAGCGTACGTTTCGTTGTTGGCTGCGTCTGTCTTGTTGCCTTTGAAACCGACAACTACAAAGTTGTTTTCGAGAAGTTCTGCGGCTGCGTTGCCCTTTGTTGTGGCGCGTGTGATTTTGCCCGTGTCGCCACCGAAGTTGATTGCGGAGGTGGCTCCATTTTGCTCATTTCCCTGAATTTCTCCCAAGAAATCGTCGCTTGAGCAGCTGGCGAGAGCCAATGCCGAAGCGGCTGCGATAAAATACTTGTTCATAAAATAAAAAAATTAAAATAGTTTGTATTGTTTATTATTATATTTGAATTACGTATTGATTACATGTCGAATATCCATTCTTTCTCTTCGTAGTCCTCCACCACAGCATCGAAGCCGGAGCCTCCGGACCGGTTGGGGACAGGCACCTTGTCCATGTCGAGCTCCACCGTGATTACCCCTCCCCGGAACAGCCGTCGCGCTTGGTCGGTGACGTCAAACACGAACGTGGAGTCTTTGCCGTTGTAGAACTGCATTTTCACGTCAATATAGTGGCGGTTGTTAAGGTCGGCGTCCCTCACTTTCTGCAGCGATTCCAGATATGCTCGCGCGTCAAGCTTGCTCGGGTTTAGTTTCGGGATGCCGAAAGTCAGCACCTTTCCACCTATCACGTCGACCTTGTCGCCGTTCTTGTCGGCAACGTCCTGCTTCATCCGCATGAAGAAGTTCACGGTGATGGCGTCAGCCCCCGTCACGCCTGTGTTGAGGTTTACGGAGCGAGCCATGCCGCTTAGATTGGCGTTCCCCTCTACGGCTGTCACCTTTCTGCCGTTGTGGTCGTTGTTGCGCAGAATCACTTGTACCAAATAGATGTAGGTCACTGGCTGCAGCTCCATCTCGAGCTGCCGTACCCAGCAGTTGCGGTTCTCGTCGAACGTGAATCCGTCCAGATTCTTGTTTATCTCAATTCCTCCATGGTATCCGGCAAACAGCTCCTCCGGCTGATAGAAGGAGCGCGTGAACTGCGGCGAGTTGTAGAGCGCCGGGTATATTGTCTGTCCGGTGTAAGCCGTGACGTGGTCGTAGGTGGTGTTCTCATCAATGCGCACACTCTGTACCCCGTCGGGAGTGTTGATGTTGTTCCATGCAAGGATGTCCCAAAAACCGAAATCGTATTTGGCTTGGACGTGGTTGCCTACAATCGAGTGCCTGTAAGGGGCATTGTGTGCACCGAACTGGACGTTGCCTGTGAAATAGCGGCGCACCTCGAAGGCGTCAGGCTCTGTGTAGCCGATAGTGCCAAACATCTCCTCGTCGGTGTTGTCCCATCCGTAGATCCACTCCGCTTGCCAGTCGTATTCGGTGTCGTACTTGAAAATGTAGTTCCATATCACTTTCAGGTCGAGGTCGACTGTCGGGATTTCCATGTCGATGTCGGCGCCGCCCTGGTGGAGATGGAGCTTAGGCTCGCGCACGCATCCCGTTGCGACAAGGCATAACAATGCAAAACACATGACGACAGCCTTGTTGCAGGCTTTGCGGCTTGCATCAAGGATGATTCGTGATATGAGTTTTGTTATATTGCGCATTGTTGCTATGTTTTGTCTAATAGTTGATTGTCGTTTCTCGGTTTCTGAAACTTACGCCTTTCTTGTTGTTGCGTCTGTAGAGCAAGTCGTAGCTGAGCGTTATCTCCACTCTTGTTGGACCGAGCCACGAGAAGCGGTGCTGCCTCTTTTGGAAATCATTGGCGTTGCCGTACCACTTGTAGTAATATTGCTCTTTGTCGGTGTCGGGGTCTACGGGGCATTTCCACTGATAGGGGTCGTAGTTGGTGCTGAGATATCCAGCTTGCAGTCCGAACTCCAGCTTCCAATGTCCGGAGCGACCTAACGGGACGACATAGCCTATACCAAAACCAGCGCCCCAGCCTTCGCCTTCCCATCCGCGTTTCTCATCGAAGCAGATGTTGTATAGGTACGCGTGCGCGTATAGACTGAGGTATAAACCTCTGAAAGCCGCGCCTTCTCCCGGTTTGCGTTTGCGGATGTCGCCGCTGCGCAGATAGTAGCGGGTGTGCAGCTGATAGTTTCTGACCTGAAAATATTTATGCTCATCATAGTGCTGCCACCACGGGCAGTCGAAACTTGCACCGTAGGTGAAATGACCATGAAGCGGATAGTATTCTATAGCAACGTTGGGGATGGGGCAGAATCGGTCGTAACCTGGCATATAGGCGAAGTCGAACAGCACGTTTGACTTCACGCTCAGCACCTCGCGACGCGGCAAAGCCGAGGCGGGTGTTGTCGCTGGGATGATGTATGCCGGTGTGATGTCGGCATTTTGGATGCGCAGATGGCAGTCGGCGACAGTTGCCGGAATGGTTGCTGCTATAGGTCGTGGAGCCAGGTCGTTGCTGTCGATGTTGGCAAGCCTTTTGTCAACGACAATTATTCTCACTGCGCGCAGTTTCGGGAAATATTCTTTCAGCAGGTAGCGCCATAGCTTGCCGCCGTCGTGCCGCTTCATAGCCGCCTTAAGACGTTGGGTGTCGTTGGCGTAGAGAGTGATTAAGGAGTCGACGTCATGGAATTTGGCGTCGTGTTTCAGCATCATCATGGTGTAGAGCAGGTCGTAGTCCTCAGCCACAACGTCGTATTGGATGTGGTCGGTGCCGATGCCGTAGCTTCGAAGCAGAGCGTCGACCGATGCGCGACGTTGGTTTGCCAGACGACGGTTGTTGTCGTATGGACCTTCTGGAGAAGCGGTGGCACGTCCGAAAACAATACCCCTATCTCCCAGCCTTTGAAGCTCTGGGATAAGCACATCGGTAATCCATTCTCTATCTTGGTCGCTGATGCTGATTCTGTTTACAACAAATTTTATTGGACGCGAATTTTGGATAAAGATGCTGTCGGCGGTTATTCCTTCAGCAGCCATATCCATTGCGAAACCAATAATTATTGTAATTATCAGTCTGATATATCTCACTCTTTTTTACCTGTTCCTATGCCACAAACACTGATTAAAGTTGGGAAGTATGGTGTCGTGACAGACCTATATTAATTGTTAATGTGTTGGTTAAAATCTAACCTGCTTTTAGTAGCGGATGCAAATTTACAAAGAATACAAATACGGGGGGGGGGAAATCTAAATATTTTTTGTTGTTGATACTGTTATTTTATGTTAACGAAGCTTTGGCTTGGAGATATTCGGCGAAGATGCGGGCTGCGCTCTCCACCTTGGCAGCGCAAGGATGCGACTTGTAGTATTCGGCTGTGCGAGGCGATGGAAGTTAAGCGTTCTTACTCAAAGAACAACTATCAGTGGATGTCTGGCTATCCGGAAGAATATGGCGTTCTTCAA